>Ga0116227_10006212_pt1 | contig 24410 bp, 24 predicted proteins | sample S1TSphgellanicum_FD_89693 | JGI IMG/M metagenome (GOLD analysis project Ga0116227, IMG submission 89693) | Host-associated microbial communities from peat moss isolated from Minnesota, USA - S1T2_Fb - Sphagnum magellanicum MG | ecosystem: Host-associated > Plants > Peat moss > Unclassified... | reverse complement strand
AATCCCAATTAGAAAGGGGGATGATGTTGAAGGTAGATTTTTATCGATATCGGATATTTATTGAAATCAGATTTTTATTGGATGTTTACCAAAACTAGAACCAAATTTCCTTTATCAAAAATCTTTTTACCAAAATTGATTTTACCATTGGTTTAGATTGTGTATATTTAAGACCGATTTTTTGGGGGATTAGGTTAATTGCTTGTTCCACCATTTCTAATTTCTTTCTTAAAGGTACTTAAGGTTTTGTCCCTTTGTAGACTGTACAAGAGAATAATTTCTGAAGTAAAATCATTTTTTCCTACCATACCTTTGTTTATAGAATTCCATGTGTAGTTTTTCTTCATATGTATGGAGTATTCTAATTTTCTGTATGTGAATATTTTTTATATGTTTGTTTCAGGTTTGTTTCTATAGAAGGTTTATGAGGCGACCCTACTGAGTTTAGACAATCCCTTTTGTGTTAAAGCTTTTTACTTACTCAAGGAGAGTAAAGAGATTTTTTTTCTACTCACTTTTTTTTTTCTTTCAAAACCTAGTAGTTCACTAGGTGGCCTTAACAAATCTTATCCTTCCCCTTAATGTTAAAGTAGATTTCACATCTGACCATTTTCATTTTCCCATCTAGTCCACATATTGGCTCAAACTAGGGGAATTTAGTTGCCTATTGATCTTGAAAAACTCTATTTATTTCCCATTTAGATTCCTTTGGGCTCTTCTTCTTTAGTTCACTACATCCAGAGTTTGATTATGATCTATAAATTTAAATGTGGATCTAGATTCATAAACCAACACAAAAGTATAGCACTAGTTTTTTGTTTGTTCCTTCACCATTTTTTCCTTCTAGCCTCCATGACATAATCCAAAATTAATGAAACCCATTTTACTAAGCATGCTACCAAGAAAGATTGGCATTTGCTATTGGTGGTGATCTTAGTTGCAATGTGCACATAACTGCTTGCGGATGTTGTGAACTCTAAGTGAGGTGAGATGTGAAAAGGGACCCATAGTGGGGAAGGTTGTGGCATACAACAATGTAAGGTGGTTAGTTTAACTGGTGTTAAACCTAAACTAATGATTGGGTGGATGGCTATGGCATGTTGCCAAATGGTTACATCCTGGTGATTTGCCTCCAATTTAACCATCAAATTCATTCATGCCAATTCATAAGGGTCTTTTTTTTATTTCCAAGTTGTGAAATTTCACCAAAAAGAAAACACTATTCAAAATAATTAATTTGTGTAGGAATTTTTTTTCTAATAACAAATTTTAATTCTTTATATATAATCTGAAAATACATATTTTTAATAAATAAAATATTTTTACATTAATTATATAATCTATAATTCGACCAAATTTTAGTTATTTATTTATCTATGGGTTATGTATTAATAACATCTGAGTAATTAGATAGCTAATTAGTTAAATATTAAGAAGTTAATAATTATTTAAATAGTTGATAATGAATTCATAATATTTGTAGTTTATAGTTTATATTTTTTATGTGTTAAATTTAATCATTATTAATTAAATGATTATTTAATTTATATAGTGAGTTAAGTACTTGAATCATTGTATTGAAAATTTTAAAAACTAAAAACAAAAGGCACATTAAGGAAAGTCTTGGAGTTCCAACTTAATTTGCGAGTAAGTTGCAACTTCAAAACTTATGCCATATTGTTTGTTTTTCATTCCTATTTTGAACATTATATAAACAAAGGGTGTGGTCATCTAATTTCACATTAAGGAATTTGTGCATATGAGACGAACCCAAAAAATAAAATAAAAATTATGCATAATTTTAAACTACCTACCTCCTCAACCTACTTATCTACCTACCTAGTTTGACCTATGTACCTACCTATTTAAGTACCTATCCAATTAATAAGTATTTAGCCTAGGAAGGTAGGTATGTAATTTCGGTTTGTGGGCACCTATTTACATACCTTCCTAAATACTTACCAACCTATTTAAGTATTTATCAATCTAATATTAATATTTTGTATGAAATTCATTTTTAAATGCCATGTGGCACATTTACATTGGGCCACATGTCATAATATAAAATCATCCAAGCAATTGAATTGAACGTCCTAAAATAATAATACTTATATTTTGAATAACTAAATATTAAAACACGTGGCAACACATCATTTGCTTTCAATTGTGACCAAAATAGTCGCATCTTAGTTGCATGTGACAATATATATAAGGGTGTCAAAGGATGAACTTATATTTGTTGAATGTTTTTCATCCAATATCCTTTGTCATTTGTGACTAATGTCACATGCGACTTGTTCAATGTGACTAAAGGGATTTTAGTTACAATTTTTGCTTATGACTAAAATTTAATCACATAAACCATATAAAAATACCTATTTTTCGTCTAGTGAGTGTTGATTGAGTTTAACCATTGGCCCACCAACACCAACCAATGGAAGTTTGCTTCCAAACCTACTAGGCTCAGGCAAAGGTTCAATGTGAAAGGAGGTTCACAAGGCTTGGTTTAACTTTAGGATAAAAGGGCAAGTGGAAGGTCTAATTTGAACCTCCCTTGAATTTTTATTTTTTAAATCTTTTGTCATTTTTCCAAACTTGGGTGACATATTCAACACCAATTTAAACTTGCCACGTGGCAAAGTTTTTGCTTTTGTTTTAAAGATTTTCATCGATCTAATTTTACAAGAATTCCAACATAACTTACATGAGAGTTTACAAGACGTGATGGCTCCCATGAGTTGTTAATAAAACTAATGACCATGATAAAAATGTCATATCTAGCTTGGGACATCTAAAGATCAAAAAGAACTATGCATATTTTATTCCACCATTGCTTTCAGAACACTTGAAAATGGGGGGGGGGGGTCACTTCAAAATCCAAAAAAAAAAACCCAATTTTGGTGGGGACACCCATGTAAAACCCTAAACCCTAAACCTAAACCCTAAACCCTAATATCCTTCTCACGTTCATAAGGTCGCTGGTAGGTGACTTTCAAGAGAGTTGTAATCTGCTTTTCGTTTGGGCGCTTTGAGTACCGCTGACCTTCCACAATTTTGCACACTTCCATAGGAAGATAGTTGGGTCTTTGTTGATTGCCAACTTGAAGGCATGGCAAAAATGGGTGGCGAATGACATACCCATATGTCCCTTTAAAGTATTCAGTGACAGACTTCATAGTCCCCCTCTCATCAATAGGGAATCTGCAGGAAGAATTCATTGTGAATTGGGTGGCCTCTATCCAAAACACCCATGACTACTTTGACCTTTTCCACACTCCATCCAATTGCAAACTGAAAAGATGAGCATACCACATTAAAGGTACAAGTTAGGATGCTGCATACACAAGTTCATTTGTGGCTAGTTTTGTGAGCCCTGAAACTTGGTATTTCCGTTGCATACTTCCATGATGTGTGACCTCAACCTTCACACCATGCAAGGCCACAAATCCACAAACACAATGCCAAAATGATTATGGAACTCACCACCTCATAGATCGGTTGGGGATCTTGCTGCCCATGGTTCCCCTCAGAACCCTAAAATAAATCACCATCCATGCGCCCTGTCCGACTCTGCAGCTCCTGCGCGCATCTGCTGAGCATAAAGACCGATCCTCTGAATGAATAGGAGTAAGAAAAAAGGTTGGCCTTGCTGTGCGACACACGAATTCATGCAGCATGAGAACAATCCTAATGCCAATCAAATATCTTGTTAGAGAACATCAAAAACCCTAAAAAATTCACCGCTAATCATCGAGTTGAGAAATGTTCCTCTTTCAGTTTGAATCTATGCAAAAATTGATATCGATGGGCTTATTTGTTTGTGGGAGCCTCCGTCGCCTGAAATGAAGAAAAAACGGACGCCCCAAAGCTTGACGAGATGTAGCTGCTGGTCCATCTTTTTCCCACCCTCCTGGTAGAGATAAAGACCGTGCTTCTCTTCGGAGGAAGAGGAGGAGGCAATCGCGGCGGGAATCGGGAACGAAATTTATGTCATGACGCGTCCACTTGGCGAAGGCTTGTGCAACTTATGGCAGTAACAAAAACTAAACCTAGGACCAAATATTTTGCCGTTGTCAGCGCCGTTGCAATAATGTGGTAATGATTGCAATCGAGCTTGCATATAATTATGGACAAACCCTACAAAATCTTTGCTTTGAAAATGTTACATGTGATGCTGGGTGGCGCCCTGGAAATTTGGGTTGCATTTTGAGCCTTCACGCCTACTTCCATTGAAGAGCTTGTGACCATAAGTAGAAGGAAAAGCGTGCTCGAAGTTGAGCCCTAGAAATTTGGGTTGCATTTTGAGCCTTCAAGCCTACTTCCGCTGAAGAGCTTGTGACCATAAGCAGACGGAAAAGCGTGCTGGAAGCTGAGCCCTGGAAATTTGGGTTGCATTTTGAGCCTTCAAGCCTACTTCCGCTGAAAAGCTTGTGACCATAAGCAAAAGGAAAAGCGTGCTGGAAGCTGAGCCCTAGAAATTTGGGTTGCATTTTGAGCCTTCAAGCCTACTTCCATTGAAGAGCTTGTGACCATAAGCAGACGGAATAACATGTTAGAAGCTGAATCAAGCTGCGCCAACCTTTCTGATGGATTTAGAGTCGATTTCAGCTGAAGAGCTTGTGACTGTAAGCAGAAGGAAAAGAATGATGGAAGCTGAGTCCAAGCTATGCCAACCTCTCTGACGGATCCAAAGGCGAGCTGTGCCAACCTCTCCGACAAACGTGAATCCGCCACCATCCACAGATCCAGAGTCGAGATGTGCCAACCTTTTCGACGAACGTGAATCCACCACCATCCATTGCTCGCGCATGTCCCAAAGGATCGATGGCTGCCATTGTATGCCATCGAAAGTTTAGATGCTGCTACCATCTTTCAAACTAAACTTCGTTCTTCCCGTGAACGTTTTCACTCCAGGGCTTTAGGTTGGCTTTGGCCAGAGCCCGACACCCCTCTTGCCATTCTTCCAAATCATTGTGCGGTCGCCCTCTTCTGTCGGGCTATGTTCTTGCCATTCCTCCAAACTGAGTTTGGCTAAACAATTGTGCGGTTGCCCTCTTTCGCTGGGCTCTGCTAGACGATGGTGCGGGCGCCCTCTTCCGCCCAGCTCTGTCAGACGACCATGCACCTTCGCGAGACGACGATGTGAGCGCCCTCTTCCGCTGAGCTCTGCCAGATCACCGTGCACCTCCGCCAGACGACCATGTGGTTGCCCTCTTTCGCGTCGTTCCTTTAGACAACCGCGCAACTTCGCTAGATGACGGTGCCGACACCTTCTTTTGCTTAGCTCCACCAGACGGCCATGCACTTGAGGTCCTGCCATTCTTCCGCTTGCACCCCTCTTCCACCCCTCATCAGTTTTATCCTCCTGGTTTTTTTCTTGTCATTGGATTCATAACATTTGAAAATGGGGGGTAGGTCAACTCCAAATCCCTAAAAAAAAATCGCAATTAAATCCACATCCCATGTAACCCAAAAACCCCAAATCCTATATATCTTGCAAACCTTACACTTTTAGCCAAAAACAACTCCACCATTTGCTTCACAACACTTGAAAATGGGGGGGTAGGTCACCTTGAAACTTTCAAACTTTTTAATAATTAACCTTTCATGCCTTCATTTATTCGGCCCCCTTGAAATTTCATACCCCCTATATCTTTCAAATGGTGATAGATTAGGGAAATTTTATTCCACCATTGCCTACATAACACTTGAAAATGGGGGAGCATGTCACTTCAAAATCCCAAAAAAAAAACCCAATTTTGGTGGGGACACCCATGTAACCCTTAAACCCTAAACCCTAATGCACAAGTATCCAATGCATAAATATCCAATGCCACTATCCAATGCACAAGTATCCAATGGTGCAAAAGAAGATTAAAACATATTTCTTTTTTGTTTTGTTCACAACATTCAAGAGCAATTCATTCACAAGTTGCCATTGAAAAGGAAATCGAACATTGATGTAAAACCAATTGTTTCAACCATGAATTTTCAAAGAAGACAAAGGTCAATATCCTTTTGCAATATATAACACTAAATCCTCTAAAAAAGCTTCTTGGACAAGATTAGATTTGTGATAAATGTATTGGTTGCTAAAAAAAATTGTGATTTGAAATGGCTACACAATTTTCCATTTTTTTGCAACATGTATTTTATTGGTAATTTCTATCATTTTTTGCATAAACAATAACCTCCGTGCTTGTAATCATCCACCCTCCTATTCCAAAGAAAAATCTATGAAGGGATGGTTGAGACCAATAGAACATGAAGGTTCCCAATAATGTTAATTAGGACAAGGTAAACCTTGTTTTCCATATTCACCTATGTTATATTTGCCTTAAAACATGTTTTTCCAACTAACTTGTGCCATGTTCTTTGCTGTAATTTAGAAGCCATTTGTTATTCCCTTGTGTAAACGTTCTGTCAACTTGCAATGAAGTGAAGTGTCACACTTGTGGATTGCAAACATTAATTATTGCAGTAGAATCATGAAGAACAAAAAATGCCTAATAATCAAAGGTGCGATGTTAGGGGTACCAAATGTCATGAGTCAATAGTTGTGGACTTGGAAGTGCCCAAGATGCCTTCCATGTCATTGTTGCATGCTTCTTGAGATCCAATTGGTGCATTATTGGAAGATAAAAATTGTAATTGCAATCTTCATTTAACATTGCTTCTATTGAAATAGTTGCCCTTAATGATGCCATTTTTTCAAACAACTTCTTTGGCACACTTGTAAACATATAAAATAGAGTTATTTTCACACCATGAAAATAAATCTTAATTGGAATCAAAATAAGGTGGTGGGTTTCAAAAATATTTGAGACCATATGTTTCCACAAAGGATCAACTAAAGTAAACACTAAAAATACCCCTTGCTATTGATGAACGTGAATATAATGACTAGAACGATACAAAGGTTCATTGCACATGTTTCTCTTCTTGCTTTTTCTACCACAATTGAATTTGCCACTTGCATAAAACTAAGCAAGAAATACATTTCAATGTCACATTTTAACTGAAGTTTTATTCAACAACATTTTGATCTTGTACCTTTTTTTGACATGTTAACATTTAAGAAGTAGATTTATAACCTTCATTTGAAAGAACTTGTTTGCACTAAGAAAACCTATTTGCAAGATTTGTACATTTTTTCATTATATGCATGTACTATTTTTAAAAATTGTATAGTATGATTTGTTTTTATAAAGTAAACTAACATAGATGGTTGGTTTTTTTGACAAACCTCTTATGGAACATTGAATAGAATCTAGATTTAGAACTCTTATCAATTTGTCATCTAGATGAACATTTTCCATGTGAGTAATTTACTTGAAGAATTTGTAAATGAATTTGATGAACTAAGGAAGAGTTCTTCAAGGTTTGTCAAAAAGAATGTTTGCAAAATCCATGGACTAAACAATCATCACCTCCATGGGAAACATGAAATTATCTTTGACCACTAAAATCACATTTTAAAATTAGCTTGATTTAGATTTCTTGGACATTCTCATTAGAAATGGAATACATCATGGTGTAGTTTTTCAAAACAATACCTTGTATGTCTTGTCACAACACCCATCTATCATATTCTAGTCCAAGGAGGATGCCATGAAATCTTCACAAACACTATCAAACATGGCAAAAACCATTCTTGATTTTTAACAATAGCAAATTTCCATTCAAACAAAATGACACAAATGACCCAAAATACACATAACATAATATCAACAATACTGGTCAATAGCAAAATATGTGAACATTTTTGTGTTCATGTCATCAAATTCATCAAACTAGGCCATTTGAATGATTTAAATTCAAACAAATGGAAACCAACATTAGGTTGGCCTTTTCAAATTTATTTGAAAAAGAAAATTCCATGTTAATATGACTAGCCCAAACTCTCATTTCAAAACATCGCACACAATAAATCAATGTCAACGCAATTGGAAAAATTTGTTACACTTACACGCATGCCTCAAAATCCTAGAACTTTCAAAACAATGGATTTCCATTAGCCTTAGGGTAAGAGGAGAACATAAGAGAGTCCAAACTTGATGTTATGAATGTAAATGGAGATAATATACATTAGGAAACATATTAGATAGGAGTGGTTATGCACTTCAAAAATTGAAATTGTCAAAAACATATATTGATACAATGAACAAGGAATCATTGTTCTTGTTGTAGAAAAAATTGTGAATCATTTCATTTGCATTAATGTTGAGGAAACATATTCTCTTGTTTGTGTCTAATACATTCAAACCCAACTTGTAAATCATTAAAGCAACCAACAACAATGTGCCCCATAAGATGGATGATGAAACAAGTGGGGATAAGTCTTTGCACCTCAGCTGAAAACAACACTGATATAATAATTTTTAATAGCAAACACAATGTCTTTAGTAGCCCCAAATTCCACAATCCAAAATCACTTCTTAAGAAATGGCAACTTCAAATAGTGCTGGGCTTTAAGGTTGTGTGTGTGAAACTCTTCATGCAAAAGCAACATACAAAAAATGTTATACATGAGTTAACATATAGATTACAAGTATATATTCATCTTCTCTAATAATAACAAAGACATGCCAAGAAAATAAGTCAATTTCATAACGTCATCTAGACAACAAATGGTGGACTAAAACCAAAAAGAATGGTGTGTGAATAAAAATTTAACTCAGATATTTGGTACTCCACAACATGAGTTGAACCTTTGTCAACCAAACTTTTGACATCATGGAAAGTGGGATTCAACCTTGATTTCTCTACCCACACCTCAAGCATAATGGGCTCATTATAAACTTATGGACAACAATATAGTTTGGAACACAATAACACTTCAACTTCATGTACATCTATTTGAATAATTTATAAGTAGCACTATTACTTAGATATAAAAGTGGCATTTTAGTCCCTAGCTAGGGTTACAAGTGGCTTAGGAAAATCTCAAAAGATGATTGTTGTCACAAGGGCCAAGTTCAAGTGGAAAGTGGACACTTGATCCCCAACTAAGGTTTAAAATCACTTGTGAAAAGCTCCAAAAATGTTTTTTGTAGCAATGACCAAGTTCAAGTGGAAAATGACCTTTTACTCCCCATATAGGATTACAAATTACTTGGGAAAAGCTTCAAAAATGGTTGTTGTAGCAAGGGTTAAATTTCAACAAAAATAACACATAGATTGGAACAATGGTTGAGTTTAAGCCATAAATGGTTGTTGCAACAAGGGCTGAGTTCAAATGGAAAGTAGCCTCTTAATCCCCAAATAGGGTTACAAATCACTTGGGAAAAGATCCAAATATATGGTTGTGGTCAACCATGTTAGCAAGTTGCACAATAATCACATATGACAATTACAATACAATTGAAATACATGAAACACTTATCAACAAGTACTTTGCAACTAACATATGACCTTGACAATATGATCATGGCGTCTCTATACATTACCACCATCCATTAAATTTGGCATTTTCAACTTTTCTGTAACTAATATTCAATTATGATTCCCAATGATATAACTAGTTGTGACATTAGGTTTTCATTATATGAGTAGTCCTAGGGTAGGTAATATAGACCTTTTTAAAATCTAGGTTAATACACCTATAACTAATTACTAGGTTACACTAACCTACCTACCTTACCCAATTACTAGCTACAATAATTATAATTATGTTAATTATCAAGATAATTCTTAATTTTTAATATCAATAATAATAATAATACTTATTATTATTTACAATATTATTACTTATTAACTATTATGAACTATATATAAATTAGGATAATTCATAGGTAGACTATGTTAGTATAACATTTAACTACTAGGCTATAATTGCAAGTAAATTGCAACTAGGAAGTAATTAATTTTTTTATCCCATATGATTTGTTCTACTTTTTTTTAATTTGTAAAATATATAAGTAAGTGCATTAGAAGTTTTGAAAAAACAAGAGGCATTTGGGATGAACTAATAAAATAAGGTTTGGCTTTAAAAGTTAAACCCAAAATAAAATAGGATCATCTCAAATTACTTGCCTACCTACTTAGCTTAAGCCTAACTACCTACCTACCTAAGCCTAGTTACTTATATATTTAGGTTAAATTAAATAGGTAGTTAAGCCTACCTATTTCCCAACCTAAGCGCCATATGTCAACATCCTATCAACCCTAAGTTGGATGTTTTATCATCTAAATTAAACAAATAAATTTACTAAATATCAAAATAAATTTAAAATTGCAATGTGTCCATTGTTTTGTTGTTAACATTTTTTTATGATTTCATCTTTGATGGATGAATGAAAACCATGTTAACACATCATTGCCTATGTAGTTGCAACATGGTTCTATTTGAGTTGCATAATAGTTGTAATGGTTTAGTTGTAATATAATTGTAATAGTTGCAAATGTATATGGTTCCATGTATAATGAGTTGTGTCCATTACAACTCTTGTAACTTGTTTGATAACACTCATGATGTAGAGATACATTTAATTGCAAGTGTTCATTACAACTAAAAAATCCAGTTACAAAACACCTTATTTTCTCATAGTGAATCCAACTTCCTTAAAAATTTCATTATTTTATTTTCATTGAATTTTTAATGACACAAATTACTCAACATTCAATAACTCTTATGTTGTTGGTGTAAACTAATGTTGTCCAATTATTAAAATTTAGATATAACTTTAGGATATGGATGTAGCATATTCTTTTTTTCTTTAAAAGAAGGATATGTATCCAAAATTTTCTACAATTTTAACTTCAAGATGGTGATGTATTCAATTTTTTTCTTGCTTATGGTAGTTATGGATGAGTCGGTTTTTAAACTTAAAAAAGACTACAAATATGTACAAAGGTGATGCATACCCAAATTTTATATTTTGAATGTTTACAAAGATTTATGTGATTATTTGTACATTACACATTAACTTACAAGATTACAAGACACCATGAAAAAAATAATGTGCAAGGCAATTAAACCTTAGTTTTTTATAGAACTTTGCCAATGTAATGCAAGTTGCTTACACACACAAAACCACCCCACATGCAACATTGCTTCAATAAATATAATCATCCATATGCAACTCCTCAAAATATTATGTTTTTCCAATCAAGTTAGAGTTGCCTTCGACCAAAGATGTTTATGCTTTCATGTATTTTTTCATATTCACTTTCTTCTTGCAAGTAAAATGTGGATCATTAGATCAAAATTTCACCACAATGATAATTTGATCAAGGTTTTCCACTTGTAAGTGGTAGAGTTACAAAGATGTCATCATCCCAACAAGATTAAAATTCCTTTTTTTTCAATTTGTGACTCAAGAATGCCAATGATTTGTTTGGCTAGGAATGCAACATTTGGCAATATCTTCTCATTGATGTGCCACTAAACAAGGGGATTGTCACATGCAGCCAAGAGTCCGAATAATTTCCCAAACAAATTTTTTTTCTAATAATAAATGTACATGAAAACTTTTTGATAGATGCTCTAAGACCAAATATATTAATGTCGTTATCAACCTATTCACTAGGTCCATTGGCTTTTCATTCTTGGACAATAAGGTTTAGTTAATGAAAATAAGTCATATAAAGGGGAAATGCCTTCACATCATTTTCAATTGCAAGATGGATTGTATTTTTGTGACCCACATAATTTCCGCACATGCAAATGAATGAATCATGGCAAACATGTTATGAATTTGATTTGAATCATTCATAAGCTTTCAAAAAACTTAGAAACGTTTCAACACCTTCACAACTCTTGCCACATGTTTTGTTACAAGAAGAGTTCAACATCATATTCATCTAAAACTTTAATCCCATTTGAATCTTGTTCAAATTTAATTTCCATGTTGACTGTTGGGACAATATATATAGTTAGCGCATCAAACAACAACCAATGACCCCTTGATTTGTTCATCACACAAGGTATGACAACAAGGTTTAATACACTTGTGATTGCATTTGTAATTTTTCACACCAGCTTTAAGGAATTTTTTGTTGTAAAAACATTGTGCTTGATAGCCCATAACACAAAACAATGGCCTTTTTGACATCCAATGCCTTTTCAAATATGATCATTTTACTAGCAAATATAGTCTTCACCAAAGTTTTTAATTTCCAATGTTGCAACCCACTTAATTCAACACATGCATTTTGACACTCATGCCTTCCTTTTATTTATTTTTTTGTCCATGCAATATCTTCTACAAACTTGCTTAGGCATTTTTCACATTGACATGTTTTAAACATGTAACAACCTTGTTGTCATTGGTAGCATATTGGCATTTTTTGATATGACATGACCAAAACAAGTACCCTACAAAATATGGGTGAAATTTCAAAAGATGATAATCAACAATAGAATGTAGTATTGTTACCATAAATGTTAAATTGTTACTTTCATCTTTCACAACCACATGATGCATTAGAATTTTTTTTTGAAATAAAGTTTACAACTGCCCAACCATGGGAAACCATGTTGTGTCATGTAATTCAAACAAATTGACAATAACATGCATAGGGGTCCAAAATTCATTTAAATAGTTGATTACTAAAACAAACACATGCACTCCACCTCTAGGCATCTAGAGATCAAAACATGTAACCACCCTTCTTGTAGATGTAAGATTAGGCAACACATGTAAGTTCAATTTTTTATTATGATCATAGGAATCAATTTTTTCCACTAAAGCAAAGTGAAAAGGAACACAACATGAAGGCATTAACATAATACTATCTCCCTAGCCAATTATTTTTGCAATTGGAAAATGGTTTGTAACCTTTGGGCAAACCCATCCTTGGGTGGTACCACTAGGAACCACTTCAAAGAATGGTTAAGGAACCAAAAGTGGCTAAATCATTTTCCTAGGCCCTTTCCTTTAATTTTTTTCAATTTTTTAATTAATTTATATTATATTATATTATATTAATTTATTTTTCATGTTTATCCGCTGCATGGACTAATATTATTTTGGATTAAAAAAATTTGGAAATTGTTAAAATTTTGTATTCCTAGTTAAAATGGCTATTTAAAGAATTGATAACCTTAAATTTGGAAATTCATGATTAAATTATACTTATTCAATTAATTTCCTAATAAGAACCTTAAAATAAAATGACCTCCAAATTATGAAAAAAATTCTCAAATCATGTTTCAAATTTCTTTTCATAACCAAAAAGTTCAAGGAAAAGAACCAGTGCTATGTTCTTAATTATTATTTTTAAATGTAATGATTATGAATATCAAAATACACAATATTTTTGATATTATTGAAATTTCAAAATCCATGGAATCTAATAAATGTATTCATTAAAAAATTATGAAAATATTTATTTAAGTATTTCCTATGATTTTGCAAAGTTCGATGGGTTTAAGAAAATCAAGGTGTGACGTTCTTACTAGTACCACCCAAGGATGGGCTTGCCCCTTTACATATATGTAATGTTAGTTCTTCAAAAAAATTAGTTGTGCTTCATCACGTTTTTGTAAGGATTTATGGCCCCAAAAATGTTGTGATTGCATATTCATTTGACCCAAACCTTTTATTCCCTAGATGTCAATTATGATATGTTTCACCAACAAAATCAATAAGGACCAACTTCCTTTCAACAAACAACTTAAGGCATCCAAAATTAACGTGGGTCCTCATAGGAACGGTCCCATTATTATTGTTGTATTTCATGAAACCTTTCCTTAAAAGTAGAATATTAAGACAAAACATCACCAATAGCTTGTGTTGATACCTTACCCTAAGGTTAGTTTCATCTTTAAATAATCCTTAAAATAGTGAAATGAGATTTTGTGAAAATATGAAGTTGACATCTTAAAAATCATGCTAATTATCATAGGGTAGCCTCCGCATAATTTCACTAGTCATATCACAATATTATAATAGAAGATGGAAAAAAATGTGATTTCAAAATTTAAAAACGAATTTACTTTTGAAAAAAAAAAATAATTGTTTTGTTAGTGTGGAAATTGACTCTAGGCTATGGTATGTAGATAATACATTGCAAAATTTGCGGGTTTACAAGATCCATAAGTAATCCATCATTAACAATGAATAAAACCCCAACAGAAAAATGGCCAATGATGCCATTTCCACAATGTTAAATAACTTCAAGATCAACAACATTAATAGCTTGTAGATGCACATTTCCAACATTTGACACATTGCCCTACACATTAGAAGTCCTTGCAATGTAGATATCTTTTTCAACCTTGCCAACAAATTCAATAATGCAAATATTTGTTTCAACCATTGCAAAATACAATGACTTACACCTATGAACAACATGAGAACCTTATAAGAAGACCATGAAAAATAGATCATAACAATGAACAACAAAGAAACAACATAAAAAGACCACAACAATGTGCAACAAATAAAAGAATGATGGGAATACCATTTATCTACATAACAAAAGGGCACAAGAAGACCACATGGTCCTTAAAATTGGAACACCAATATGAAAAGTGACAATGATGTACTTTTGCACCACACATGCATCACAATATGAGCATGCACAACAAGACAACACTAAAAGAAAAAGAGATCACCACATCCATGCACAACAAAACCATCACACAAAGAAATATCAAGACTCAAAACTAAAACCTATATGACAATGCACAACTAAAAAAACGTGACAATAAGATTTCTCACTTGCATAGTAGGGGAACATGATGAGAAGACAATCTATAACATCGGAAGACTATAGTGATGCACATACATACTATGCATGCACCACACCATGCATTTGCACACCATAACAACATTAGGGGAAGAGAAAACAAGAGACCACCACAACAATGCACAACAAATGAACACCACACAATAAAATATTAAGTTTGAAAGTTGTATAATGATGCACAATAGAAAAAGGGTGACAAGAAAATCACTTACTTGTGTGATTGAAGAACATGATGAAAAATCAATCACAACTAATGGGAACATCACACAACTACACATAAAAAAAGCATCATAAGGAGACAACACATGAAATAAACCATGACAATGCACAACAAAAAAAAATGATGAGAATGTTGATGTGATGTGATGAAATAGCAAAAGAGTATAAGACAATGAATTATTGCATTCCTTCACCATCTTTAGTCCCTAAATCCTAACGAACAAGAAGTTTATCTCTAGCCCTTTAAACTTTAATCACTGTATCAGAATAGCATAACAACTCTTCTAACAAGGGGTGTGACACACTATGGCCTTGCCATTTACATTAAAAAGTATCTTAAGGCAAAAGAAGAGTTATGGAAACTCAAATATTTCACCATGCAAAAATATAATCTTAAAAAAATCCTCTAAAAGAAACCAAAATCCTTTAATCTAGATACTCTATAATGAATCTAAACACATTATCCTTGCCTTGGATATGTATAAACCAACAACCCATATACAGATATGAATAAAGAACAATCAGTAATATCTATCAAATATCCATAGAGATTGGTTAGTACTTGTAGGAAGCTCCATCATATATACATATATATATATATATATAATGGTGGATAGTTGAAACTAACCTAGATTCAAGATATAACTGGACAACACTGGTCTAAAGTCTAAACTAGTGTTGGATTCCGGTTTTGAAAATAAAATTGGATTGTCTCCGTTCCCCACATAAATAAATAGAACCAAGAATCCAGTACCTGCCTGGACCGATCATTATGATAGGCCAATCAGAAATACTGAGCAGCAGTCAGATCATATTTATTACACTCTTTTGTGCAGGTGCACACCGTTGCTTGCTGTGCCTTTCACCAGGCACCGCAAACGTTGCAATTAATTATGCTGAGCCAAACCGGCATGTTTTGACTTTTCTTCATCCAATTTTACTCTGCAGCAGGATGACATACGGAGCACCGCTGGAGATTCTCTAAGAAGTTTCATTACAATTTCTTTGTTACCACAAATTCCAACAGTCATCTTCATCACTTGCACTTGCTTGATACCAAAATTTTGGAAGCTTGCCGAGGGTTTAAGGTTCAGGACGTCCAAAATTTTGGAAGCTTGCCGAGGGTTTAAGGTTCAGGACGTAGGGCAACACAAAAGCACTGTTGCAGTTGTGCGCGTGATCGCAGAATTCTTTTGCAGGATCGTTCGAATTTGAGAGAAGATTCAAAAAAGGTTCTGTTTTTGTAGAAACCAGTGGGTTGTAACTTGTAACGCAAAATGAACAAAATGAACCAGGATTTGAGAAGGAGAGATCGGTGGATTCTGCTGTGCAGGCATTGAGAGAGAGAGAGAGAGAGAGAGAAAGTAGAGGTACACTACATGGGTTGAACAAAATTCACAAATGAACAAGTGTGGTGCGCTGTTTTTCTCAACACATGATCGATCACCTGCCTCGTCTGTCTGCTCTTTTCCATTCACCAAAACCCAGAAACCTCACTAGCCCAGAGACATGAGGGTTCCATCTGTGTTCGATATCTCTATGACTCATTTTATTTGCAACACAAGTCTTGTTTTCGGTGGGTGTCACTTAACCTCAAACTCATTATGTTTGTCACAGACATGTTTTGATGTCAGCCTTAACAATTTCAGCAATTTTAATGTGTTTCATGTGCAAAATTTGTGGTTGGACCATACCAACCAAACCTGGCTTTGTCGTCCTGAGACTTAAAAAAATGAAAGAGAAGAGGGCCGTTGCAAATGCTGGTGATGGAAATGCATGTGGGCTTGGACCTGAGCAGTTCGAGCTTGCTGCTGCTAGACATCTGGCTGCAGCTGACAGACAATTTACAAACCAGTAAGAAAGTTGTAATCCAAATACTGGATATATTTGTTTCAAAGCATATGTTTAATCTCAAAGCACTAATTAGCTTCAAGACATTGCAACACCTGAAAGCTTTGACTGGTTGGAAGGGAACATCAGATACCCTAAATTACCATAGTTCTTTTCTTTCTTGTCGCTGTTGGTGGTGATGTTGGGTTGTAAACGGCTGTGGGAAGACACATGTTCCACTGCTGACTAGTAGCTTGCTGGGGATGTGGCTGCTCAATGGTGCAGACTAGGCTGGTTGAAGTGTTGCTGCCTGCCAGTGCTGCTGAAGAATCACCACCTGAGAGCCTGCTGATCTCTTTGTCAGGTTCTTTGAAAACAGGAGATAACAAACACAAAGTTTGTGCATGTCTTCCATATCTCCCAAAACATTGCAGCCAACAAACTGAAAATGTGTATCAGCAGAATTCAAATTTCTACATTGTGTGCATTGCATCATGGCTAGGCTCACAAGGAATGTGCCAAAACCCTGTCTGGTAGTATGAGGAGGTGGTTAGTTTGCAGGGTATATTCATTGTCCAAACTCCATACAATCTTTTTAGAAGCAGTAAGCAAACCTGTGCTTGCTTTATTGAATCCTTTTCCAGGGGTCTCTTCTGTTTTTCTTTAGTCCTCTCATATCAATCAAGAGACTTCTTTATGTGTTGTTCCTTCAATTCATGAACTACACATCATTCTACAATTGTAGTGGATAAATGGAGATCACAAGACAAGAACAATAAGTAAGTACTTGAGCCCAAGCTGTTGTGTTCCTTTGCTTCCCCGGAACTAAAGAGCTTTGCTACCGCAATCAAGTTCCTAAAAAACTCTGAAGAACTCCGAGTCTGAGATGTGTTTCAATACTTGTTCCGTAGCTTCAAACTTCAAACCTTCCACTCTACTGCCGCCGCTGCGACAATGATGAGCTACATCATGGCGCAGCTGCTGACAGAACGGCAAAGACGCAAGACAACAAGAAGCACATCCCATACTGCAGCAAAAGCTTCCGACCTAGTTTCTACTGCTTGCGGACAACAAGTGTAAACAGAATTGCTTAGCTTTAGGTACGTACCTCACGGAAGAGAAAAGGAATTTTGGGAAGGAAAGTATTCAAAGCGCTCGATCAATTGATCGACAAAAGCCAGTGAAAAGCTCTTAACAAGCTCTCGAAACCCTAGCCCTAATTCTCGTTCCTCAGCAAACAGCAACGAAGACGATGGACGCGCGCTCTTCATCTTGTGTGTAAGAAGCCGCGCAGTTGGAGGGACTGATTCTGGCTGCTTTCATGGTTGTCCATTGCTCTTCCCAAGGACGCGAGATCCTTGAGCTCTTACAGACTCTCTCTGGATAGGTACTAATTTGGCATTTGAAGCTTTAGCTTGCTTGATGGCATTGCGGTGTTCCTTTGTAGCATCATCAGTCGCTCAGCAGCAGCAATGCTTGCTACTTGCTGCTCCTACACATCCTCTGCAATCGCTGGCATGGAAATATCGGTGTCCTCCTGCGAAGCGCCTTCTGACAGCCAGCAAGGCTCTGGCACCTACCTTCCTCATGAGTGCCATGCTGAGTGGCGAGCAGCAGACCAAAAGGATGGAGCACAGTGAAGCTGGTGCACTGGATGGCTACTTGGAGCGTGTTCAGGCTTGCAACAAGGGACAGGTCTCTCTCTCTCTCTCTCTGTGTCCATCTGTCTCTTTGTGTGCAATCTCCTTGAGAAAGGAAAGTGAGACAGGTTTGCTGTAACTGAAGTAGATTTGAGGGGTTGAAGAAGAATGGTTGCCAATTGAGGAATTTCCTCTTTGAAGACAACTACATTGCCATATCAAATGTTGTATGTTTGGAAAGAGGAGAGATTCTTTGTGATGACGATCAGAAGGACATTCTTCTCAAAATGTTCACCTATAGATTCATTGTAAGGGGCAAAGTATATAGTATCTCAGGAAAGTTCGATATCTCAGGATTGAGGCAAGGACTGCACAATCTCAGGGGGGAAAGGAAAGCTCAGTGGTTGAGTGAATGCAGCAGAACCCATTCCAAGATGGCAGACAACATCTGTAACTATTATACAATCACATCCTTGACAGAGGAATTGAAGATCTTGCTGCCATACTTCAGCTCCCAGAGTTTCCTCACAATTTGATTAACCAGACATGAGTGGTAACAATGGATTTTGCAGGAGAAGCGCAGCGAGTTTCTGCCCTTTGAGGTGGAGGGGAGCATGGTTGGGTATGTTCACCATAGGTACATCAAATTTCTGGACTAATCTTCTTCTTCTTCTTCTGGAATGAGGTTGTCTCACTCTGCAGCCTGCATGATTCATGCTAATGTTCTTCTCATGGAAATAGTAGTGATTGTGCATGGCATTAGAAAATTCCAGGACAGTGGCCTGACCACCATGAATCTCTGCAAACAACCCTAAGGTAGCAACTCTGATCACTGACATAGATTAGCTCTGCAAAGCTTGTCAAAAAACCAAACTATGATTCAAGTGTTTTTTTTCAGATTAGTGGAGCGATTCATTAAGTTCCCAAATGTATTTACTCTTGAAAAAGGCGACGCACAAAGTGATGGTGTTGGAGAAGAGAAGCTGATTCTACATAGAACATTGACATTAGCTGCCCTTCGCACAAAGGCTGTTGAAGGTGTTTTAAGGGTATTAAGGAAAGATGGAATTGTGCCTGGTGAACGCAATGAGGTATCTCCTTTGAAGAACTCCTCTGATTTACACAACTTTTGACTCTGGGTATTGCTTGCATTTTCTTACTGTCTTGAACGCTCCTAGTTACTGCAAGCAGTCCAACAAAATGTCAGCACTTACCAAACACAGACTAGATTGGCAAGCATGAAGGGTGAGTGTACTTGAGTTCTGATTTTGAGCAGAAGTTGCCAATGATTGTTAATATGCTTGGATGGCTTGTATATGTGCAGGTGTTCCCAGTTGTGACAAGCTTTGGGTCACACCCTCTTTTTGATTTGGACCGAGCAGCTGTTCCATATTTTGGGACTAAAGTAAGTTGTGCTATCTTCCCACTTACCAGCTGTTATAATTTGCTGTGTTGTGGGTGGTCCTCTGGATACTGTGCTTAGTTTACAGCAACCATTTTGAGCTTGTATCTGTGGCTGAGATTCAAGACAGCCTGAAAGTATCTGTACAACACAATGCCAACCTTAAGTGAACTGTGACAACAAATGACAGGCATATGGGGTGCACATGAATGGTTATGTGCAAATTGATGGTGAAAAGCACTTGTGGGTTGCCAAACGCAGCAGTGACCGCCAAAACTTTCCTGGTGCATTTGACCATATTGTTGCTGGTGGCCAGGTCAGATCTTTTCCTTTCATGGAAGGTGTTATGCAAGGGTGCTTATGTATATATCTCATTGGTATGATACTTTGCTAGTATTTAGCTACCTGAAAGCTTCCAGGTTTTACGATTGTGGTGACTGTACTTAGCAGCATCATTGCTCCTAGTCTCATAACTGTATATGCAGCCTGCTGGGCTCAGCTGCAAGGAAAACCTGATCAAAGAAAGTGATGAGGAGGCTTCTATACCTGGTTGGCTAGCTGAGAAGTAAGTTGAACAGATTGGTTCTATTCTCATATTCTGAGACTGCATGCCACAAGTGTTGTAACACACTATACATGATTCTGGAGGAAGGAATTTCTTATATCAGGACTTCATGTAGCTCTTTGTAATTTCTCCAATATTGTGTACCTGGAGGCATGATCTCTGCTGAAATGCTTTGGTGTATTTGTAGGGCTGTACCTGTTGGTGCCGTCAGCTATGAGCAGATTGAAGGCGAAAGGATGAAAAGGGATGTTCTGTTTTGTTACGACTTACAGCTTCCACCAGATTTTCAACCGCACAACAAAGGTCTTTCCATAGGCACATGCTTGCTGAAAGTCCCTGTATCTTAGTTGTTTCTCGAATTGTTGAATCATATGTGTTCATTGTGTGCAAATGGTGCTGCTCAAATCTTTGCTAAAAGAATAGCATCACTGTTTTGCTCTGACAGATGGGGAAGTCGAAAGCTTTGAATTGGTACCAGTACATGAGGTGGCTGAAGTGGTCTGCACCTCCAATGCCTACAAGCCCAATTGCAACCTTGTCATCATCAACTTTCTATTCCGACATGGGTATGACTTGGTTTGTATTGATCAACTACTGTTTTAGTTTGAGTAGTTTCTCACTTTGAGTACTGAGTGACAAGATTGGTGGCCACTTTGCAGATGGAATCTTAAAAGTTGCAGTTGTATAATTTCTGCAGATATATACACCCAGATCAACCTGGGTATTTGCAACTTCTGAAAAGCCTGTGTAGCGGTGATTGCCAATGAGGGGATGCTGCTACTCAGTGAGCTTGTACAGTGAGTGAATGCTGCCTTGATCAATATCAAACAGGAGTGCAATCCAAAATATTCATTTCAGTCAAAAGTATCTCAAAGGATTCACCAACCTTGGGCCAAAGGAGTTGTGGACAAATGTTGAAAGAAATTATAGTTCATGATAGGTCAAAGGATCAGAGATCAAATCAACTTTGTTCTGACAATTTTCAGTGTTGAAAGACAACATGTTTTAATTTATACAAATTTTCTACCAAGATCTGAAGCTTTCAGTCTCATAACAATGCTATTTTACAAAATATAGGTCTTTGTTGTTTTAGTTCTGTTTCTCTTCAAGATTCTGAACAAAAAGATTCAAAGTACAAACTTTTGAATTTGTTTGTGCCAGGTACATGTTTGATACTTTTTATGGGTATACCTGTTTTTGAGAGCTTATTGTACCTGTTGTTGCACATTCTTGAATGTCAAAGCAGGTAGAAAAATCTGAGACCTGAACCATATCTACCAGCTCATAGTTCCTGTACATGATGAGAGAAATCTGAGAAATCTGGTTATAGGCCTCAACTTGTCCACAAGCTTCTTTATGCAATTGTGTTTTATGCAGATGCAAAGCACCATGTGTACCTGTGCAAAGTCCAGTTCTGATGGGAAGTCATACATATGTTGGAAAGAGTGAGAGATCTGGCTTTTTTGCCCTCTCCAAAGATGAGTTAACACAAAAACAAACTGCACGTGTTATCAACTCCCTCCCACACCAGCCAGACTCATCAAGATGACTGATCTGAACCATTATGCACAAAGAGGCTGGAAGAAAAGCACAATCTTGTTGATGAGTTGAACTTTCCATGTTGCTGTATGCCTTCAGAAGAATCATGTGAGAAGCAAATGAAAGTGCAGAATCCTCTGGATCTAAGGATATGATCTCTTCCTCCAGCTACTTGGCATAAAGCACGAGATGGCTAAGCATGAAGAAGAGCAAAGCAAACCTCTGAAACCATATTATAAATAGAATTGCAAAGGAGAGAAACTACACTGCACTACAGATCCACTTCCCCATTAGTGTTTTTGCACACAGTCATACTCGAAAGATGGACCTCATAAATTGCTCTCACTAATTGAATGCAGATTGTTCCATGCAGTTATGAAAACAATGCTTGTAGATTCTCATGAGAGATATGGACAGATGAAACATGTCAAGAGCTGTGGGTGTTGGCATAGCCGGGTGATTATATCTGTGGAGTCTGGATTTGAGCTGCATGTGGTAGATGGAGAGTGCAAGGACTCTATAGTTGGCTCATAGATTGTAATGCATATGTAGAAGGAGAAAGATTGAAGCATCAGTGGTGTGCAATACAAATCATCTAAGTTCAGAGTAGTTGTTAGACAAAGGATGAATCAATTGGACATAGAAGAAATTTCATTGGAAATTTCATTCCCACCTATCCTACACATTCAATCAAGGTTGTCATTGCATTTGTGCTTGGTGTCTTCTAAATAGAAGTTGGTATTTTGCATTTTCACAGAGAATTCAATTTCACTAAAACCATGTTGGAGATAGTAGGGCAATTATTACACCATTTGTGCAGGTTGCTTCGTTCGCAACAAGGAATTTCACTACTTTAAGATAGTTAGAGTTGGAGTTTACTAGGGCTTTTATTTGAAGCTTAGAGCCCTTCTCCTTTTGACCTTCTAGCAATAAGCAAGTGTTAGACTCTATACATCTTGTTATCACCTAATAAAGTTTTGTGTTTTTAATAGACAATCTTTACCTTTAATATGTGTTGCTTTCCTAATCTCAAGATAGAAAAAACATTGTTTCTCTTGAGGTTATGAGGTCATTTTCTTGAGTTCTTTCAAGATAGTTGCTTTAAGCACCTTAGTATACTTGTTCACATGTGTTAGTCTGAAGAACAATTTGTTTGACACTAACAAAATTCAAAGTCTCTCAAGTTTTTTTCATCAAGTTTTCATCAAGTTTTTTCCTAAAATCTTTTGGCTTGCCCAATCATTCAATTCACAAGTTGTGAAAAAAACTTGTGGTTTAGTACCCAAAGCAACTTCATCACTATTGTGTACTTGTCAGTTTAAGCCCTTTCAAGTTTTCCTGAGAGATTAACTCACTTTGTGTAAATTTATTGAATGGAAAAACCCTTAAACTTTTGACAATTATATTTCTCACATGATTTATCATTATTTGTGTCAACATTTTCACTTTTGATATCTTCAAGTGTTGTCATCAACAACCTTTTTTAATTTAGAGAAAATTTTGCAACTAACACTTGAAATATATATATTGGATAAACATCAATTTATTACAAATGCATTTTGCTTACCTTAATAAACCCCCCATTGGCTTAAGTTGAAAGTACTATAACTACAAAACATGTAACTACATATGGTGGGTGTTTTCAAGGTCTCATTGCTTTGCTAAATCATTTGAGTCTCAATTCATTTTCAATGCTACGAAGCTAAATTAATGAACAATTATGGTTTTTTTTAAACTAGTGTAAACCCTGTGCAAAACTCTCCCCTTTCTACAAAGCACACCACAGGGAACGGGTAGTGACTGAAAAAAATTTCCAGGCACTGCCCGGACAGACAGACAGACACTACTGTTGCTTTAATATATAAGATGGTTGCTCCCAAGTCCACCTCTTGGTTGTTAGCGCTCGATTTTTTCCTTTTCCACTAAGCAATATGACCTTAACATATGATATGATATGGGTTGTTTCCTTCTTGAATTTGGATTTTAACATTCAAAATTTGTTTTTACACAATCATGGCTAGGATTTAGAGTTTCCTTGGGGTTGATCAAGCTTTGGGCCATTGTAACATATTGAGTGTTTTACCTCATGCCATAAACATTATATGTTCCACTTTAATAAATTTTGCAAAAAATCAGCTATTTTTGAATTTGGTAAGCTTTTCACCCCTAGTCACAAGTCATTCCCATATTTTGCCACATATGTGAATTTGGTCCTCCAAAGCCCACTAAAGTTCTTTTCAACTTACTCGTGGTTGGATCATTTAATTTCTGCTCAAATCAAAATAATTATATTTTTAATTTATTATCAACTTCATTGCACCTACACCCAATGGCTTAAGCTTGTTGTGTTCATTTATTTGCTAAAGCATTATGAAAAAGGTTACACCATTACAATGAAAAAATTCAAATAACAAGGCAAAGAAAAAAAAAAAAAACTTTTTTTTTTTCTCTTTAAACTTAGTTTCTTTTTTTCCTTTTTTTTTTTTTTTTTTTTTTTTTTTTTTTTTTTTTTTTTTTT
>Ga0116227_10006211_pt1 | contig 24414 bp, 11 predicted proteins | sample S1TSphgellanicum_FD_89693 | JGI IMG/M metagenome (GOLD analysis project Ga0116227, IMG submission 89693) | Host-associated microbial communities from peat moss isolated from Minnesota, USA - S1T2_Fb - Sphagnum magellanicum MG | ecosystem: Host-associated > Plants > Peat moss > Unclassified... | reverse complement strand
TAAAAAATGGGAAGGAATAAATAATTTTTACTAAAAAAGTAAATAATGCATGGGTTGAAAGGAAGGTTAATAATGTTCTAAAGTTTATTTAAAAAAAAAAAAAAAAACCAAAAGATGTTTATTTTTTATTACGAGTAAACTATCCTAAAAGTTAGTTACTTTAAAATGATTAGGATGAAAAATTAGGATGTTGGGCCAAATGGATGGAAATGGCAATAATCAAACTCAAGGCCCATCAAAATAACCAAGGTAGGGAAAAGGATGGATCCTCCAAATTCATTGGTCATGAAAACTATTATCCTATCTTGAGTGGAGGATGGAAACCTTTGTAGTGTTCTCATTGGGTACAAAGATTCTCATCCTAACAATTATTGGAAAATATAATCAGCCTCAAGTTCCATTGGTTCATGAAAGGAAAGGAGGCCATGATTGGAAGGAGAGATTTCCATGAACTTTCATTCGCCAAGGAAAAACAAGTTCAAGGAAGGGTATTATGGATGGCTTTTTGAATTTATGATGTCTTGCTTATGTTGAAGGAGAGGGACTTATGATTTGGAGTGGAGTTTTGAAAAAAAGGTGTTATATTGAGGAGGAGGAGAAAATATTATGATAGAACAATTATTTTTTTCCTTGAAAGTAGTTTCTGGATTTTTTGTTCTAAATTCAAGACTTCCTTATTGTAGCAATGGATTAATTTTAAAATTGAAACAATGTTAAAATAATACCAATGCATTCTCATACAAAATTTCAGCCTCATTGAACTTTTTGTTAGAAATATACAATTGTTAGAAATAGAGGGGGTCTGTTGTGAATCCTTCTTATATGTAATCTCTAGACTTTTTGTTTTAAATTCAAAGATCTCCTAATTACACCAATGGATGTTTTTAGAAATTGAGGCAATGTTAAATTAATACTTAAGGAATCTTCACACAATTCTAACCTCACCAACCTTTCTGTTAAAAATATATATTTGTTGGGAAGTAAAAGGGTTTGTTGTCGTTTTTTCTCAATGTTGTCAAATTGGTTTTCAAGTTTTGAAACATATATCTTCACTACAAAAATAAAAACATATGAGATTTTTAATGAGTGTTGTGTTGTCCTTGAGATTAGTTTTCCAACAACCTTATGCATTTTAAATTTGAAGGTTGTATGAAAATGTTATGGTAATCAGAGTGAGGGGGGTCAAACTATCAAAAAAAGTGAACTTCCAACTAGGACACAACACAACACATTTTCACATCTTGTCATGGTAAGTACATTGATTTTCAAACATCTTTTGGTACTAATTAAATGAACACATAACACCATAATTTCCTTAGGTGATTTATTACTTTCCATTTAATCACATTTTAAATTGTTAGAATACGATTATATAATAGTTCTGTCCTTGAATGAATTTTGTGAATTGCATGTTTCTAAGTCAAAAGGTGTGCAAAGATTCCTCACATTGAACATGTGAATTTTGCAATTATTAAAAAATATTTCCAAAAAAATTGAAAATCCAAATTATTATGCTTCCCTTGTGATCTTTTGAAACATACAAAAATGCAGTCTTAAAGAGTGTCCATTCACTTAGGTGGCTCCTTTGATTTTACCTAAGGGATAAATATAATATTCATATTTTGATAATTATTTTAATTGCAGGAATTTTATATAATGTCAGATGTGTAATCTTCATAATGTCAAAAATGAGTCACTTAACCATGCTTTTACCTTCCAAAGTTTTATCAATTTGATTAAAACATAGGTCATTCAAACTATACGATGGATTTCCATGTTTCATAAATATGATTTCCATGTTAATTTTAATGATGTTCACATGTGTGAGAAAGTGTAAATTTTTTATTGTAATTATTTTAAGAATTAATTAATCAAATTGATGAAAATAATGTGATTTTTGTATTTTTAGAAGGTTGAATAACATGCAATTAAATCAAATATTATTTATATCAATTCAAATTTTTCTTCAAAAATTGCACTGAAAAGTTTGAAATAAAATTTGAAAAATGTAATGTCTTTAAATTTGGAATTAAAACATCATGAACTTCATTGTAATTATAAAATCAAAGACATGTGGATTTAATTATACAATCTCACAAGTGAAATTCATTTCATTATGAAAAAAATTAAATATTAATTTTAATAAAATCATACTTGAATTTATGACACAAATAATGTTTTATTTTGAAATCAACATTTAAAACCTATGTAACACCTTTATATTTTGAACAAAAAGACATTACAAAATTCAATGTAATCAAAAGTTTTAAATGAATAAAATAAAATAATGAAATTTGTAGAAATGTGAAATCAATTTCATTATGAAACTAAAATGTATCTACATAATATTGTTGTAAAGTTTGAATTGTTAAAAAAAAAGTGTGTTCATAGTTTTTGCAATATCACTAGAAGAAATTTTGTCCATTCAAACCATATGGTTACGACTATAAATGCAACTAATGTCCAAATTAACTACTTTTACAACTATAGTTAGGTTAATCCTACGTGTCATTTTAATCACAAATGTGTTTAGTTGTATATGTGATTATTGTAGTCACATATGCAACTATAGTGTTGATATAATCAAATAAAATTGCAAATGCTACTATAATTTGTGACTATTAAATGTTTGGATGGAAAAATAAAATGAAAATCCACATTTTTCATCCAATATTGTGAATGGATCCTTGGATCAATGAAAACCTAGTTGTTTTTGCAACTGGTCATAGTTGTTTTGGTAACAAAGGCCAATAATTTTTCCATTTATAATATTTTGATGATTAAAACATATGTGACATCTTCAGAATTACAATATTTGTTTGATAATCAACTTGTGTCTAATTGTTTATTGGTTTTTATGTACTATTTACTGACATGAACTATACAAATTATTATATATTTATTAAATATGTTTGAATTATGATTTATTTATAAATATTATATATAATCATGATTATTTAATTACATATTATACATGTAAATTACATTTTATTGGTAAAATTACAACTTATTATAATCATAATCAAATATGTTATATTTTTAGTCAAATAGAGGTTTAAGATGTCTAAGAAAAATATAATTTATTTGATCATAAGACTTTTACCATAATTTTAGATAAAATTTATATATTATATTTGTATAAATATCAAACTTAAAGTTCCATCAAATTCATTAATTATCTAACATTACTAAATGTGATTTGATTAAAATATAGATTAATATTACACATCATAAATATTATAACTGATATTCTTAAAAATAATTAGTTTTTGAAATGTGATAGATATATTATCCCTTTATTAAAGTAATATGTGAATTAATTAAAATTGTGATATATTATAATCACATTGTGTAATATGTTTTTTTAATGAAATGAAAAATTAATATGTAGGAGATAAATTATTTATTCATTTATATTAAATATTAGTCATAAAATATTTTTCATTTATAAATCACGTGTTTGAATTTTTTTTCTAACAAATCATCATCGAAATGTAATTCAATTTAATAAAGCTCATTAAAAAAATTCAAATCAATATACATTTTGGAAGAAAATATATATTTAATCATATATGTCATTGAAAGTACTTTAAACATCAACTTTAATTTTTTTCCATTTGGACAAATATCAATAAAATATGAAATATTGAAATTGGTGTTTGTGCAATCTTTAAAATCAAGTATGGGCTAAATTAAAAGCATTCCACTATATTTGTACATCAAATGGGGTGGTTTGATGGCAAAGGAGTTGGTATATGTCCTTAAGGCTTAAGGATCAAAGTGACATAGTTGTGGTCAATGATGGTATGTTGACCATATGTACCTTATGTAGTTAGGCTATTTAACCTGGGTGTCTACCTAGGCCCACCTAAGTACTTAAATCAGGTGGCCTACCTAGTTACCTAAATTAGGGCTTTAGCCTAGCTTAAATAATTTGACATGTGTCAAATTATAAGTTACTTATAAAGTAACTTTAAATAAGTAACTTAATAAATTTTGATTTAAAATATATTAAATCATTTAAATTTAATTATTAAAAAAATGTTGCCCAATATTTTATGTAGTCATATATGTAGTCGCATAGTCCTACGACTAGTCAACGGGTGAAAAATCCATACAATTGCAAGTGATATGTGACTATTGATGTGACAGTACATGCCACATGGAGTTTTTTACAATTAGTTGTTTTTTGCCACTTGTCCAAGGCAACTACAAGGTTTGTAGTCACATGTGTCCATTACGACTAAAAATTTGTCTTCTGCAACTAAAGTTATAATCATTTATTTCCAAATTTCTTTTAGTGTATTGACAATATTTACCACCAATGTGAACTAGTGGTCAAATGGTTAAGGCCTTGGATTGTCACCAAGGAGGTGAAGGTTCATTTTTCATTTTAGACATTTTATAATGGTGATTTACATGACTAATAATAATAATAATATTGATGTGGTAAGGATCACACACACAAGGTTAAAAGATGAATTGTGGCATGATGATCTCATCTCTTTTTTTAATGGAATTTAACAAAAGAGCAAATTAAAAATTAAAAATACTTAGATTTAGTAAAATTTTTGGTTTTTAATAAGAAATTCAAAATATCCATATTTCTATACATGAATCCAAAGAAGGAACCAAAAATAGTAGGATTATATATATATTTGTATTTCAATTATTGCCAAACTTGGTTAAATTTTCATATGGATGACTACCACTTTAGTTTTCTCACCAAAAACAATTGGGCAATTCATCAATAATTTTTTTAATTTTAATATTATTTAGTTTCTTATGAGTTGTGGGTTGGGGTAGCAATTATATGGTGACATGTCCACATAAACAAATAAATACTTTTCATTTTATAATGTTTTTTGGCAACTCCATGCCATGGGTTTAATTCACTATGACAACCCATACATAGACTTGGTGGAAATATTATTGTGATTTATATAATAAAATAACTATTATATTTATTTTAACAATGTCAAGTAGCACTACTTGGCCTTTTAGTCACCTTAATAAGCACTTAATCATCACACCACTCAATCGAGTTATAACATAGATGACTAGTCCATTTTGACAAAGGCCAAATATTTTTTATGTTTGATATGGCAAAATATTCAATAAAAAACTATTAAAAAAATCATGATTTGTAGTAATGAATGTGTTTTTTCAACATGGAGAAGATGTGTGATTATGTTGTGTTGGTTTCCATGTAAGGAAATTCAATTGACAAAGAAAATCAACTATGAAAACAAATGCCAGCATTCATCAATATAATTGTTGATTGTTAAAACTCAACACACATTACAATTTATTCTTGCATATTTCAAGAACGCTTATGTCTTAAAAGTTATAAAGCGAGATGAAATATGTTTTTATTGTGTTTTGATCTCATCATTATTTCTTGCCTTGGAAGTCAATAAGGAAAATTAAATGTCTTATAATCGAAACTTATATCTTACCCCTAAACCATGTGATTGAGAATTTGAACCAAAAAATGAATAATGTTGAAACCAAAATAACTACATTTGAAGACCCTAACTAAAAGATTCCCATAAGTGCACAACTCATTCAATGATTTTGTGAAAATCTTATAAAGGACCTTTATATGAAAATATTAAACATTGTTAACAACAATAAATAGAAACCAAAACCTTTGAAGACATTGGAGAATTTATTTATTTTAAAGGGATTTTTGGTGAAAACACATTATGATGACCCCCTTTTGAGTCATTTGGGTTTGCTATTAAATATATACCTCCTAAAACATGATACATTTAATTTTGGGTTTAATTTTTGGTGTTAAGACCTTAGGATTATGATTTTCACAAAATTAATTTGATATAATGTTATTTGAATAATTAATTAATTAATGATTTAAATTAAAGGAACCATGGGTACATTTATGTTATAAATAGTCCAATATATTTCATTTTCAAACTACATTCGGTATTTGGTTTCATTAATCATGCAAATAAGTGTTTGAAATGGATTTTATGCATTGACCCAACTCACAATGCTTGTCACCTTCCATTTCAAATTGATTTTTTGTTAACTATTCAATTTAGCACATACTTATGGTCAACACCCCAAAAACCCCATTTGTGATATGAAAATTATCAAAAAATTTGCATGAGTCACAAACATGGTTCAAGTATGTGGAATCACATGTGAAATAGATGTTACAATTTTCATAGAGATTAAAAATCACTTCAAGTTTTTTGGGAATATATTTTCATTTTTCAATACACAATTACAAGTATTATTTTCATATGAATATACTCTAGTACATCATGATATACATAGTAAATAATTATTTTCTTTTCTATTCTATTACTTGGGTTATGTTTTACCAAAATGTGCAAAAACATTGTGAAAGTTCTTTTTAGTGTTAACATGGTTTAAGTTCATAAACATTTATCTAGGACAACATTAGAATGTGATTATATAAAGGGGGTCATTGTAATGTGCTTTCACCCTTTATAAGCTTTTCCTAGGCCCATGACATTTTTAGGTATTATAGGCATGGTCCATGATCTCCTAGTTAAAGGACATTTTGGAGCTTATTAGATTAATTAAACTTTAAGAGAAACTTTTGATGATTAACAAATGTGGGAAGTTTTTAAGGAATTCATATATACATGCACATGCCATGACGAAACACCATAACATCACCCACATGGCATGTTCCAACCATTATTTATTTGATCATAAGTGAATTATTGTCTACCAAATTTGGTTGATGTAGAATTGACATGTGAATTTGAAATTACATCCAAAATACAGGAGTCTTCCATCTACAAATGTGGAAAAAAAGGGAAAAAAATGGAGGATGGGAGTGGGCCAAGGGCACACGGGACACCTATACATAATACCTTGCGGTCATATTCTAGTGACTAGTCATATTCTAATCCATCCCACCATTAGTGTTTGGGGATTCATAAACCCATTAAAACTAATTCAATGACCTTAATTCCTATGGTTTTTTTTTTTTCTTTTACAAGAATACATTAAAGTTTTTTTAAGAAAAAATTAACTTACTTAATACATACATGCCAAAGGATGCACAACAATTTTAGATGTTACAAATGTTTAAAATCTTATCTTATGTAATTTTTAACTTAAAGCCATTTTGGATTGTGATAATTTGAAACATTCGATCCTTTTATCATTTATGTCCATAGATCTCACGTGCTCTTGAAAAATTATGACTATATATTAGTAGCTTATTGGTAATGGTGGATGAACTTATGAAGATGTCATGCATTTTATTCCATGACTAAGACAATTATAAATGAAGGATTAAAAAAAATTGTTTTAGTTACATTGACAACTATCAAAGTCTACCATGTGAAAACATGTCATACCATGAACTTCAAGTTGTGTAGTTTTTAGAAAAAGATTATTTGAAATGTTTACATAACAATCAACTTTTCATCTATGGATTAACTCAAGACATGGTGTCAAAAGGAGCACCTATTTTTCAAAATCAAAGATTGAGTATGGATTTTTCTTCAAAATTTGAGGTCAACAAAACCTGAGATAAACAATTTGATTACCAATTATTTGGGCCATGATGTCATAAGCAAGTAAGTGAATGCAATTTTTTTTGTTTCAACCTTTGAGTTTTACAAGAATCCACCCAATTTTCCAATCTTCAATCTTCAAAACTATATAACAAGTCAAACAATTCTACATTCGGATCTTCATATCAATTGAAACAAATGGTGAAGAAAATTTTTTGGTTAGCAAAATCTAGGATCCCCACATTTGCAAACGTTAATTAGTATGTCCATTTCATTAGTAGGGACACAATGTTTGTGAAAAAACATGATCATAGTCAAAGGAGCCAAAAACCATGTAAGATCTTGGTGAAAACTATCAAAATTTTATATATGTGTATGCACATCACAAATTTTATTGGCCATGATTTGGTAATAATTATTGTGCAAAATCTATTTTTCATAGGTTCGTATGGAATAAACATGGATGTCATTCATCTATTTGTATTAAACATTGATGTCATGTGCATTGTTTAAGTATGAATATCATATGCTTATTCGTATTGTTTAGACATGGATGTTGTATGTCTATTTGTGTTGTTTACACATAAAAGTCGTGCACATTACTTTTGTGTTTACATAATACATGACATTCATGTTTAAACAATATGAACCAATGAAATAATAAATTTCGCACAAATTTGGAATGAACACATGAAGCTTGTAAATTTATGATGCATTACCATTTGAAATTCATGGTAATCACAAAAAAATAATGATTACTATAAGTGTTGAAGAATTCAAATTAAAAATTTGTTCAAATTAATTTCAATTTTTTTTTAATAAAGAATTTTTTAACTTCGACAAGAACTCCACTAGGTATAAGCAATTTTTCAAAGGACTTAGGCTAAGGATTTTCTTAATAAGGAAATTTTGATGGGAATTTTTTTGAAAATATAACAACCTAATACTATGTAGGCTCAAAAGACATTCACAATGCAAAGGATGTGGAATTAAAAAAAAAAAAAAAATTCAAGATATGTTCCAAATTTTCAAATTTTCAAGAATCCTTTTCCACATGTAAATGGGGTGTAATGTACATGATATATAAACTAAATTTTTAACTTACATCACATGAAACTAAAGACTAAAATAGCTAATAGATTTTGTTATGGTTTGAAATTACGATCATTTTTCAAGACAAAGTTGCAAATTTGCACACTTTTAAAAATCCATATTTATTAAAAATAATTCAATACAACATGTGATTTATGAAGGCAACTCTAAACATATTTAGTAACAAGTTGAAACATAAAAATTCAAAAATTCCTATCTGTGAAAGAGTCAAAAGGACTCCAAAAGGAGTTGTAATTTTTGCTTAAAGTAACATGAATGGCTCCTTTGAGTGCAATTGGACCCATGAAGTAGGGTTTTGCAATTTTGCCAATGCATCTAACAAAATTTATGTATTTCATGAATGACATTCACCCAAACAAAAATATATACCACATTTTCATATAGTTTAGAAATCTTGACCTCTTTTTGGGATAATCTAAAACAATTGGCTTGTAACAAATTATGAAACATTTTCACCCCAATTAGCCAAATCAGAGGAAAAGAAATAAATTTCTAATTTTTAAAAATTTGGAACCCTTGTCTACAATATATATAGTAATATAAAGTTCTTCCACTTTATTTCCTTTCATGTTTATTAAATCATTACATTTAACATTGAAAACTAAATAACATTGAATAGTTGTTATCATTTGCATATTTGCTTAATGGTATTCTTAGATTATTGCAATTGCTCATGATTCAACATTGTTAGAGGACAAAGTTCCTACTCTAGTTAGTTTAGAATACCTTGTTATAACTTTTTAGTTACCGGTGATAGGTAAAGAAACTTGTACCACTCTTTAGTTATTTACTAGTTACTTGTTACAGGGTGAAGTTGTTGGAATAGTTAGAATCTAAGAGGACAACTAGTGCCAACTAATTTGTCACTAATCTAGGAACTTAAGCATTGACTTGGAGTGCCACTATAATTCTAGGAGAGGATGAAGAGACCCATGGGCATATGGGCATGAGAACCTCAAGTTGGTTTCCCATTTTCTCTAAGTCTAATAGGAGGTTTATTGAAGGTTTTGGAAAGAGTCTTGTAAAATATATTTGGAAAATATGTGAAATACTATGTGGATGGGTAATGCTTTTGGGGAGTAGTTGTGTGTTTTTGTGCTTTAAAAAAAAACCTTCCAATGGTGTTATTAATGAGGATTTCTTATAAAAGACTATCTTTCTTGAAAGTTAACATGAATGTAGTGTATGAATAAGGCATACTCATTAGATAAGGTAGATTAGCGAAGGTTATTTATTGTTTTTTCATGGAATAGAATAAGACTAATAAATTAGAAATCTACATGAGGTAATTACCTCTATGTACCTTGAGTTTGATATTGTTCTAGTTTAGCTTTTTCTTCATTCTTCTTTCTATTACATTAGTGGTAATAATACCAAAAAATCAATTTGTAGTATTTTTTCCATGGCCCAACAATCTCATCTAGTTTTAGCTTGTAATTGTTAGGTTTGTGGGTTATACATACACCCCCAATAGGATGAATTATGAATTGTGAACACATGTATTCAAGTGGGTATTCTACTTGGTAATGTTGTTGAATATCAAGCTTGCAAATGCATCATGGATTTGAAGTTACATATGAAAAGAAAGGCATTTTGAAAACAAGTAAATGCCATTATTTTCGTTTCCAATTTGATGTAAAAAGGGTTCTATATATTTTTGATGGTGGCCCCATAAATCATGACCTAATTTTCAATAGAAAGTTTGACTATATTATTAAAACATGCACTAGTGGAAATCATGGTTTAATTAACCAAAAACTACCCAAAATCAACAATCATCATCTTGTCATTTTGGACAAGTTCATTTTGACATGGTTATTGTGACTAGGGTGGTCTTTTTAATTGAATAAATAATGAAGCATTTGATTAATCGAAAATGGACCATTTGATTGGGAAATTTCTACCCAAATTAAAATCATTCATTTTTTATTATCAAAAATAATATTTTGTGATAAGTAGGTTGTAAAAAGGTGTGCAAATAGGTAGGTGGTAACCAAGCCTAGCCAAGCCAAGCCAAGCCTATTGGACCTATTTAGTTTATCCTACCTACCCTAGCCTCCTAGGCATGTACAAAGGTTACAAGTATTGGGAATTGAACCTTAGACCTTCATAACAATGAGCCAAATCCTTAACTAATGGGTCACACCTTCTAAAGATAACAACATTTGTCATGTTTTTAAATTTCATCATGTTTAAGTTTCACATAAAATTTTATACATTAATTATGTACATGTAAGTAAAAAGGTCAGATAATTAGTAGGTAGGTTGGTAGGTAGGTTGATAGGTAATATATGTGTATAGGTAGGTAGATGGGGTGTTAGGGGAAAAAACTAGTCAAATTCAATAGATAGAGCTTTAAGAGACAACTAAACAATAAGATATCTAATAGGATTTAGTTATCTAAAACTAGTGACTATTCATTTAAATTGTTAAATAATCGTTTACAATAAGTATTGGCCAAAATATATAAATAATCAGAAATGGTTGTAATTGACTATAAATAATAAATAATTGGAAATGGTTGTAACTAACTATATATAATATAAAGGTAAGTTAAAAGATTAAGTCTCACATATCTTTTTTGTATTTTTGGTGATTATTGAAACAAAATGTTTATTCATGTTGATGTGTGTAATGTAATCCTCTTGGAAGTGTGTATATCTAAGATTGTGTGAATAATCATGTGGTTATTTTTTTTCACAAAAGTAAAAAGGATGGTGTTGAAACTATTTTATAGAAGGAGAACTTATTAAAAAAATCACAGATAAAGGTTAAATGTTAACATAATTGTGAAGAAGAATTTAGCAAAAGGTCTTGGATTGAAAGATTCATTTAAGTTCCATAAATAGTTCATTACTACAATTCATGGGTTTTTTACTAGGTTTTCCAATAAAAAAATACCCAAAGTGACAAGCATCAAAGACCACCCTATCAATTTGGACAAATTGATTTGGACTCAAAAGCATGATTGGGTAATCAATTTGGACCTTGTCGTTTTAACTAACAAAATGACTAATTATTTGACTAGTTATATTTAAATCAGTTTATGTTATTTAAAAATTAATAGGTAGGTAAGTAAATAGTAAACATGTTTAAGTAGGTTGAAAAAGACACTTAGATAGGTACGTATTAACTTAGCCTAGCATAGCCTAACCTATTTAACATAACTTAACCTAACCAAACCTCATTGAATTACTTTAGTCTAACCCATCTACCTTAAACCTTTAAGCATGCACATAGGTTGCAAGTATAAGGAATTGAACTCCAAACCTGCACAATGATCAATTGGTTTTTACCAATGGATTAGACTATTAAAGGTGTTCAGCTTTTATCAATTTTTTTATTTTCACACATTCATTTAATATCATTAAACATAGTGAGTAAATTTAAGCAACATTTAATGGTTACAATTAGGTTAAACATAATGGTTAAATCAAGTGGCTTAACCTAGTGGCTTAATTTAGTAGTTTAATTTAATGGCTAAACCTGATGGATAAACTTAACATAGTGATTAAATCTAAACATAATGGCTAAATGTATGTTAAACATGATGGTAAACCTAAGATATATTTAGTGGTTAAACTTAAGCTAAACCTATTGGCCAAATCTAATGGTTCAATTTAGGCTAAAACTAATGACCAAATTTAGTGGATAAACATAGTGGCTACACCTACTGTTTAAACCTAATGGCTAAATTTAATTGAACCCAATGGTTAAAATTTGGGTAAATTTAGTGGCTACACCTAATGGTTAAATTTAAATAAATAAATGGGTGGTTAGGTAATCAAGTAGGTTGTATGAAGGTGAAAAAATATGGGTAAGTAGGTAGGTAAGTAGTAGGTAGGTGGGTGGGTAATAGGTAAGTAAGTAGCTAGTTAGATAAATAGGTGGATGAGTGGGTAAAAGGTGGATACATAGGGTAGTAAACAATGTTGCATTTGACCAAAAAACATTGACCACCTTGACAAAATGTTTCATTTGACTAAAGACCATTGGCAATTTTGATTTAATGTTCCACTTGATTAAGGACTATTGACCATTTGGACTTAGGTTCTACAACTTGACTAAATGTATCTAGTCAAATAAACCATTATAGTCAAGTTACTTATGAGAAATACATGTGTCATTCAAGCCTTTGACCTTTCATCAAAATGTATAGGTCCATTTATAAAAAATGACAAATTAATCAACTTCAACCTTTTTAAAAACCCTGATATGTAGAAGTGGTTGTAGTATTATATTAAGGTTTAGGAATCATTTTTAAAGTTGAAGGTTGCTTTGATTATTCTAGCACATGGTGTGTAGAATGATGGAATTGGAAATAACTTGATAAAAATAATAATTAAAAACACTTATAAAATTATATCCTTAATAATGGGTAGGTATTTAAATGGGCAAGCAAGTAGGTAGGTAGGTGTCCTAGCTAGTTAATAATTTAGCCTAACTAGTAGGTAGGTTAGTGTATTAGTTAGCATACAATGTTTCATTTGATTAAAAACCATTGGCCATCTTGACCACTGATGTCATTTTTTAATGTTTAGCTTGACTAGATGTCTCATTTGACTGAATGCATTTGTCAAATAGGTCACTCTAGTTAAGTTGATTGGTAAAAAATGTCATTCAAGCCCCAAGCATTTAGTCAAAATGTACATATCCACTAGTAAAAAAACCCAGTCAATCAATTTTAATAACTTTTAAAACCATTATTTGTTGTAATGATGTAAAAAAGATTTGATTTATTTGGTTTGTGAACAATGCTTATACAAGTTGCACTACTTTTCATAAAATGTGTTATTATGTGAAGAGGTGATGTTACAAATGTCAAATAAATTCAAAACGTTTGAATGAAATTTACAACATAATGTTTTGGAAAACTCTAAAAAAGTTTATAAAATACAAAGAAATCTTAGAAAGCTTTGTAAAGGATATATGACATTGGAAGGTATGACAATGTCCCAAATCCCGACGGTTGGAGGTTTAGAAATCTACTCCCACTTGAGTTCTTGCACTTGTAATACAATTCTTTACATCAATAACAATTTCATTCAAACCTAAGTTCATTGTTAAATATCTTATTTGCCATGATTCTAACCTTGGTTCATGATTAAGATTGGGAGTACCAAATAAGGGATTGAAATTTGACAATGATGCCAAATCACGGCATGACATAAACACTCCCAAATTGAGTGGGTAGTGTGTTAGAATGCAAGGGATCAAGAACCCCTAGGTTTCCCAACCGCATTTCAAGTTTAGGAATTGGGCTCCTATGGCGTGGTGGGTTGAATGCATAATAAATAGTCATCTTTTGACCTATAGAATGGTTTGAAAAGTTGGGACAAAAATGTTCCAAAGTGTTTGTAAATGTCTAACACATTCAAAGTGTAATTTCAAGTGTCAAAAAATGTTCAATTCAAGAACTTGGTATGGACTTGGATAGACCTTTATAAAGGTTATAAGAAAGTAGGCTTGCATGTCCCATTTGGTTACATATTGTGGGAGTTATGGTTATTTGATGTTTTGAAAAAACTATATTTGTCCCAAAATTGATAATGTGCTTTAACAGTCCCAAGAAATTTCCATTTCAATGTAAGCTCCATAGAGAGATCAACAAAATATACTAAAAAATCTGAGTTATGGTGAGTCTCATGTGAATATGTGATTGGTCCACGAACCAAAATTAGCTCTAATTGCATAAATCACCTTCCTTGTTTGGTTTGTACAATTGATGTGATTAAGAGGTGAAAGTGAAACACATTGTCCTAGTTTTATTTCAAAGCTCCCATACCACCTTCTTGTCTTGACATGAGGAGCTAGGGACCACATAGGCATGGTAATTTATTAATGATCTTCCAAAATAAAATGTATAAAATATTTGCCTTGATAAAGTCTCGCACCTATTTCAATGTTGAGTTTAGTTGTATCCATCATAAAGAAAGTGTATGTTTGAAACTTGAACGAAACACTTTCTTGATTGTTGCAATAAAGGTCATTTTAGATGAGGGTAAGGTCCAAGTCCAATGAAATAGAACAATTGTTTGGACGAGAGCCAATATAAATTGGACCCACGACCTTTAGATGAAAGTCCAAAACAAAAAAGTGGTAGATCCAAACTAATTTTATGTGGTACCATTTGGAGGGAAAATCAATTGGTTTGAACCCAAAAAAAAAACTAAACAAGAGAGTTCATGATTTGAAGAACCAAGATGCAAGCTAAGGTCCAAAGCAAGGTCCAACTCAAAGATTCCATTTGCTTCAAATGAGTTTGAATTGGTTCCTAGGAATTTGGACATTGAACCCCATTTAAAGTGGGCCTAAGCATCCAACATAATTCAAGCATTGAGGTTTACTTGAATTAATAAACAATGTAGTTCATATTTTCAACAAGTGTTTGAATGAGGATTAAATAACCTTAAACTAAAACTTATAATGTTGTATTTAACAACAAATTAATGTTTAATTTGAGTTTAAATTGATTGTAGTTGACATTAGTTGGCACCCAATTGGTTGGTGCATGACATAATTAACATTGCAAGTCATTTAGTTCAACACAACTTGTAAATGTGCCTTTTCTATTTAATTAGCTACCAACATTAAATGTAAGGTACATGTATTCTAATAACCAAATCTTCACGAGAATATTCAATAACTTGTCAAAAAACTAAACGTACTTAAAATAAATGTAAAAAAATTGTGTGAAGATTGGCTTGTTTAAATGCATTGAACTTCTACTTATTTTGCATCTAACATGTACTAAATTTATGATTAATAAAAAAATCTTCAATGTAATTAACAAAGTGAAAGGCACCCAAGGCTATTTAGCTTAAATTAAACTCCTTAGCCTAAACTAGCTTCCTTAGGCCAAGAGCATATATAAACTTTCAACCCTAAATCTTAAGGAGCCTAGAAACCTTACATTGTTTAACAAGGACTAGGGTAGGTAGGACTTGGGTATGAATTTGATCGCTTCACCTCCTTATTGGGGGCCAAATTCCTTATCATCACAACATGATTTTTTATGTGATATAAAATGTTTAAAATCACATTATAATAATCAACTTTTCTAACCTACATAAATTACCTCTAGCATACCTACCTTAGAGGCATACTTAGGGTTTATTTAAAGTTACTTAGGGGTTTTTTAGGTCTATTTAAGGGCTACCTAGAATCTACCTAGGACTATATAAACTTGTTTAAATCTATTTACGAGTTATTTAGGCAAGACCCTATATCTACTTAAAAGTTCCTTAGGGTTATTTATATTACCTAGGGGCTACATAGGCCTACCTACGAGTTATTATTAATGGGCAAGTTTTAAAGTTTATCTAGTTTAGAACATCTCCTATTGATTTATTTAATTATTAATGGTAAATGTAAACTTATTTTTTCCTATTTATCAAGGGATGAAGTTATTAAATTAGTTAGTCTTTGAGGATAGGGTGGTTGACAAATGTCTAGCCATTAACTAAGGACTTGTGAAGGAGATTTGAATGTGTTCTCTATTTTGTAAAATAATATGAGGAGCCCTTTTGGTTAATAATTGAATAGATGATGGGTGAAAATCCTTTAAGGTGTACCACACATGACAAAAAGGGCCTAGTCCTTTTTAACCTTATATTTTGATCTCCATAAAAAATAATGAATCAAAAGTTGTCAAAATTTTTAGAAGGACTATATTTGAGACTATTACAATTTTAGATTCCATCATAATCATTCATAAATGTGTCTTTACATGGTAATTTTCTAAAAAAAGGGTGATGTTGTGACAAGATTTTGATACACATTAAAAATTTGCAGCCTAATGGGGAACCTTGATAAGTCTTCATTTTCTCTAGTGGTCTTTTTTGAAATTGTAAAAATTGTTGTGAGAAAGATGATGTAATTTTGTGATTGGAATACAAGAGAGGAATATTTTAATGAAAGTTGAAGCATTGTATATATATTTTTTTGATTTGTTTTTGTTTTCCTACTTGCAAATAAATGTAGCTAGGTTTTGTATTTTATGACTATAATCATTTTAAGAATCATTGAATACCTTTGGTCATTGTTTTCTTGGTTGCATAGGGCAAGATTTCTTCTAAACATGTATGAAATCTTCTTGTTAACATGACCTCCCACTTCTTGGATGGTAACATGAATGATGTTGAAATCATTCAAATACAAATCAATTAAACACAAGGCAAATGCCATGCAACATGAAATCAATTGGTTTTAAAGTGCTTGAAATCTAGTTGGTTCACGGCATCGGGATTTCATGCAATCTAGTCCTTGATAATGAATTTGAGGAGGGCCATTGCAAAGACCTAAACCAACAGTTTCATTTGTAATTTTTTCTCCTACAATTTTTAATTAAGGTTGTCATTCAACTTTGTTATTGATGTTCCGTATTCCACCAACCTTTTAACGACATGTGTAAACATGTATCCAAACTTCTTACAATTAGGATCCATAGCTTCTTACATGTGAATTTTGCAAATTTCCCATAATTATTTTAGGTTATCAACTTCAATTGAACCACTAAGCTATGTTTTACATTTTCAAAATCCCTAGACTAGCTAAAATTGATTTAATTAAATACCTTGGTAGTTATAAAAGTTATCAAAACCTTCATGTTGGTTTATGAAATTTTATGTACACATGTCAAAATGAATGGTTATATCTTATGTTGAATGCTTATACTTTAAAACAATGATCATTACATGATCCTATGGGTATTGGGACATACTTTAAAGTTTCCTTTGGTGAAATGGTTTGGTTTAAGACAAGTGTTAGGCAGGTGTCATATTTTAAAGAGAGCAATTGATCCATATATAAAAATTCTAGATGGATGGGTTCACTTGTTAGGTTTAAGTAGGTTGAGAAATTTCAAATTAAATAATAGGCTAGTGTGGATACCTTAGCTATTGATGTTGCATTCACTTACAACAATAGTTTCAAATGATTTGAAATTTGATACCTACAAGCCACAACCAATATTGGTTTCATATTTCATGACAAAACTTTCATTGAGTTAACATATTGCATTTGATATATTCTTGTAATTATGAGAAGAAGAAAAATATGAATGGGGATACTTTTCTTCTTCTCATAGTAACAAAAAACATTATGACATAAAAAAAAGAATAGATTAAAGTCAAGGAAAAAACAATGAACTTTTTGAGTTTTATCTCTCTTTTCAAAATATAATTAACACAATTCAATGTTGGAGATCATCAACACAAACAACAACCGTCCTCCAATAAGCTTTCAAGCTACAAGTAAATGTTATTTCTTAAGGTTGCCATTCCACTTGCCCTATGGAAACCATAAGGGAATACAATATACTAGTTTTTAAAACCTTGAGTTATGTATTCATATTCCAGAACACTTTTTGATGAAAAGGTGTAGTATGGTGATATAGGCCTTGTTAATGGTAAAAAAATCCTATCTTGGTTAAACACCATGGATGTTAGGAAACAATAGTATCATCACTGGATGGTAAATATTGTTAGATGGCAAAACAATCTTAGGAAATTTTTAGAGTGAAAGTGTTTTTTGACCATAATACCGTTAATATAGTGAACTACTTTCATGGGATAGAATAGTCAGAAGTTAATTTTGGGAAGAAATTTAATAAAAATAATATTAATTACTAGAAATAATATCCTAGTCTAATTCATTTAGAAGGACATCCTAATAATTATTTAATTACTAAAAGTAAATATCCTATTTATTATCTTCTATTTAATAGGGGGTGAAACCATTTAGGTTAATTAGTCCAAATGGACAAGGATGGATGGATTTCCTTTAATTAAGATGTGTGAAAGGGATTAGGATAAGGAGATCTAAAAGGATAAGAAAATTTAGGTAGATAAGGATTCAACCCTTGTGTGGTGAATATTTTTCTTGGGTTCCTTATTTATCCTTTGAGGAGGAGGATTGTGAATCATTCCTTTGTATGATTCTAGATTGGATGTGGTTAAGAAAATTCCTTTTGGGAAGAAGTGTGTATGTGACATTGGAAATAGATGTGGAAAGTATGGAAGTATTTTATACTTTGATTCTTGCAATGGAAAATGGTTAAAAATATATCATATTTTTTTTATTATGTTCTACTTGGGGGATGTTAGATAATGGGGGAAGGTAGTACACATTAATATTGCATAATGTTTTGTTATGTTTTATGTAGCAATTTTTTGTTTCTTCTACAATAGTAATAGGATATTCTCTTTTGGTTTTTTGTCTTTGGAGTAGAAAATATTCTCTACCACATGACAGTAGTTACCATTGAAAGGTAGTAACAAAGAAATAGACATGAGATTTGAGGTCAGTGGGAAAGGTAATGTTCTTGTAAACAATAGGTTGTAGCCACAAAGGGTTTGCGAGCGTTGCAGATAGTAAGCAGTAATTATAAAGGGTTTGTAGGTGTTGAAAACATTAAGCAACAACTTTCAAAGGTCTACAAGTGTCTATGGGTTTATTTTCAAGTTTGTTGCATGATGATAACTATTGCAGGATGATAGTTATTGCATGATGGTAGTTGTTACATGACGGTAGGTAGACAATAAACAAGTCTTACTTTCATGTGTTTTCATCTTTTTTTTTATTCCTTTTTTTAATTTAGGAATCTTTTTCCTTGATGATAAATAATTACCAAATTCCATGGTCTAACAACTTTGCTCTACATTAGGAATTTGGGTCGAACTTTGAGCCTTTTTGGCTTGTTGTTTGGCCCCAAGTTATTAATAAATGATAAAATTTATTAAATGTCTTCAAGATATTAATAAATGTTGGAACATTGGCCCCAAGGGTTGCAAATTGGCTTCCCAAATTCAATGGTATCCTTTTTTCAGCCTTGGGGCCAACACAAGGCCATAAAGTTCATCATTTATTAGTAGCTTGGGGCAGATTGAAAATAATTTTTCTATTTAAGCCTTGACTCTTACTGTAAAGCCCTTGGGGCCAACTTCAACTTTGAAGATTGGCCTTGACTCCTAGTGTAAAGCAATATGTTCAAAAATAATGTTCTAAGCATTTTGGGCATGAATATGAGGTAACAAAGGTATAATAGGAATATTAGGTTTGATGTTATGTAGTTTAGTTAGTTTCTCAATACTAAGACCAATGCCTATCTATTTAAATAACAAGGGTCCATTGATCAACACTAGTTAAAACCATTGCTATGCAAATATTTGATTTTGTTAGTAACCCTTGACTTCAAAAAATACTATAACAAAAGGTGTTGTATGTGAAATGATTTCATTGGATTTTGAGTGAATTCATTGGTCATAATGAATAAGATTTAAAGAAGATGTAATGAATTCACTAGTCTAGCAAATAGGGATTAATGAATTGCACCCACATTTTGTAATAGTGAAATTTCAAATCAAAGAATAGTCTATTACAATTTTTAAAAAACAAAAAAAATCAGATATAAAAGAACCTCCAGGTTTGATTATTCCACAACTCAAAAAAGCCGTGGTTTTCATGAGGATTGGCAAAGGACCATGGGTTTATAGGTGGTTCATTCATTATCTTTTCATTTGTTGAGAATGCCAGTTATACATCGGAACCAGATCTGTGAACTTCTGAGACCAGTCGTTACCAGATTAAACAACTGGCTTGAAACCGAGCAGGGTTTGGGTGCCACTTTTTATACCCACTCAACACTGGTTAAAACATGCAGGTGTCAACCATGCAATTACAAGTACATTGTTCTCAATCTATTGTATTATACTATATTGTAGTCGGATTGGGCACTCGCACAGAGACACAACATCCTTCTATTGAAGAAGAATGTCTATTAAAGCCCTGCAAAACTTTATTTATAAACACAACACTGATTGGGGAAATGTACAGACATATTAGAAAAAGAAAGAAGGGAGAATGTGATTTGGCCACTATATATGTTCTAGTCATGTAACACATTCAAATAAGCACGAGCGACTAGGTGGCTGTAAGGTATAAAGTTTCCAGAGATGATCCAAGAAACAAACATCGTGGCTCCAGTCGGCAGTCAAGAGATGGCACCTATCTAATGCCATGTGTTATGTCCACAATGAATGAATTAGCCTTGCTCATGTACAGTAATGATAGCTGTTCATATTTGTTGTGTTTGCTTGGCAAGTAATTGCAAGATTAATGTCTTTTTTGGATTACATCACAAGTTGAAACTAGCTGAATTTTCTTTTATTTGATCGACTACATTTTATACTATAGAGATTCTGGCACCTTCCGCACACAAACAGAAAACATTTGATAATTTATGTGGTTTCCCTACTTTCCCATTGCACACATTAGTAATAAAACATGAGAGCCAATGGACCCTTTGAAGTTATGAACCTCAAATTGAATGAAAGGACCCAAGGGTGATCAATCACTTGTATAGCCCATTCTGGGACCCGGGGACCTCAGAAAATGTCCTGGATTCTCAAACCTAGTGGGGTGTTCAGGTGTGAATGTACAGGCCAGCAGGAGGTTCATTCACACCTGCACACCCCACTGGGCGAGCTCTTGATTTGGGGGTGCCAACGACTTGTCAGGTAAGCTCTAATGTTGTGTGTCCCCCAAAACAAAAGGAAAAGAAAGAAAGGAAGAAAAACAGAACCCTAAATGTCAACAACTGTTTGAGGCTGATTTCATTGGGTTTTATATGAAAGGCAATTTACTAAGTCTATTTTCTTGGTTTGTGTGGAATTGTTGTTCAATTTTGTTCAAATTATCTCAACCAAAGAAAGCAATCCCGTAATAGTTGGTGGTTCTAAGTTGTCTTAATGATGGATTACGAACATGTTCAAAGAATATTTTCCTTGCCTGTATAGTAAGTTAAAAACTATATATGAAACATCAAAACTACTACCAAAAAACACAATTATGATTTACACCATAATGAAATTATGTAAGAAGGGAATCTGTGGTTTGTAGTCCATTCATATTTAATTCTTGTAGATTGAAACAACTTGGACAAAGTGGCATTTCCCAGGAATGAATAATTCCTCAAAAGGATCATGCACCTTAGAGATATGTCTCTAATGGTGGGGCTCAATATATGACTTATCAATTAATAGCTTTCATTCAATCAAGGCCTGTGGCAAGGACTAGTTCATGCTCGCCTTTTTAGACAATGGGAGGCAATTTTTCATTTTATTTTTGGCAACTGAACTTCCAGTTTTTTTTTTCCTGGTTATACTCAATCTCCCCCCCCCCCCCCCCCCCCCCCCTCTTTTTCTTTTTTTTTGTGGTGTGGTTTTTTTTTTTTCTTTTTGTTTTCATCCCCCCCCCCCCCCCCCCAGTAGTCTTGTCATGCATGGTTATGAGGGTGCTTGCTTGCTTGCTTACTTGGGTGGCCCAGTGATATAAGCCTGCATTGGAACATGGGAACCAAATTTCGAAGTCATATACATCTCAGGACGTTTGAGTGATGAGGAGGACATTTGAGCGGATGATGCGACTTTGTCATGATTGTGCTTTCTGTGAATTGCCCCATCTTTGAGGGCAATATCTTATTAACTGTCAATATGCTTCTCTTGGTTGGTACCACTTTAATTTGTTTTCCTTTCGTGCAGTTTCGTCCCTTAGGCGTTTGGCGCATACACATAATAATATGCCTGTCATTTGGGTTGTGTGTAGAAGGAAGTTCAACCTTTTGGTTTTGTTCGATGTCGTTTTGTTGATCATCCGCTCTCCAAAAATGTATGGACCATGTGCCAGTCGTCTCTTGTTAAGCCTATTAAAAGACTTTATACCAACTTTGTAATGAATAAATATGTGGGTGTGTGTCTTGGTCTCTCCAGGTGGAACTTGAGACTGGTTCAGAACCCAAAAACAAAAATGTCCATGTGTTATAAGGATGCCAAAATTAGCAGGCTCCCATATCTTTCTCCATAAATAGCAAAGATGATGATAGGATTTGGCATATTTAGCTTAGGTTAGGATGGATCTTAAGGGTACTGGATTGGTTTGGAGATACTGGTTCATGTGCTGGGAACAAGAGAGGTTCAACCCTTTGGAAATTTTTTAGAAACCCCCAAAATTAGATCAAACTGTGAGACCAAAATTGGAGACCTCATGATAGGGTTGGACAATTTGTATTTGGAAAAGAGAAAGAGGAAGAGGAGGAGGGGGGGAAGGGAAGGGGGGCTGGACAAAAATGATGGAAGGTGGGTGTGTGTGTAGTAGGGGGGTTGAAAATGTTTGTTTTTCCTGTCATCTTGCGTGTGTGCCCTACAGAATCGCTCTTTGCCTTCTTGGCCCTACTAAACAGGAAAAGCAGAAAAAAAGGCTTGTCGATGCTATGGGATTTAGTGAGTTCAAATTGGACCCTACAAAGCAAAACAAAACCACTAGCTAATAATATATGTATATATAATTGCAAAGAAAAAAGGAAAAAGAAGAGTCCAAATTACCAGATCATCTGGAGCTTGCTTCGTGTAGAGTGGTCACTGTGGGTATTGTGAGATTCAGGGGGGACAATTGACATGTAGCAGCAGTGTGAAAAAAGGGCCAGGAAAAAGGGGGGTGGGGAAGGAAGGATCAGAGAGGGAACCACAAGAGCCTGCCCAGATGCATGTGAGTTGGGTGGTTGCCAGAATCTTGGGTTCAGGAACCGGGATGCTCCTTCCTTTGTCGCCTTAGTACCATCTTGCTGTTCACCGTGTTTGCAGCGAATACTTTTTTCTTACTGCACCCTCCCTTCCAGCAAAAACATTTGTGTTTGGTACAAACATATGGCCCAACAACGGCTTTCTTTCCACCATCCATTCCCAACAGATTGGTTGGCCAGCAGCTCTGTCTCTCTGTCTCTGTCTCTTCTATTTGCTCCAATCTACAATCATCTACTCTCTTCTGTGCATATTGAAAACTATCTATTCTGACAAAAAAATTAGCACTCTCATCATTCATAAATCTGAACTAAATTGTCCTCACATACTGCATGACACAAAACCCTCTGCCTGGCATGTGGGCAATATTGGTCCAGCTTTTTGTAACTAAAATTTGCTTGTTAAAAGGTTGAAACTGGATCCAATGACACACACAGTAAAAACATCAACTGAAAGAATAGAGAGGCCTGGCAATGGTCTGCATTTACAATAGTGTTTGCAGCAAAGCCCATCATATATGCCCACATTATCACTACAATTTCAAGGGGCTTTTTGATCTAAAGGTCCCTTGCTAGTGATGCTTCCACCCTCCTTGACCTGACCTCCTTTTCTCTGCCTTTCTTCTTCTCTATCCAAATTGGTATTCTGGGTTTGAAAGTCAGGAGAAAGGGAAGGAGGGAAGGGGGGAGGTGAGGGGATGAGGATTCAAAACACCATTTACGGAGCACTCAGAGGTGGATACCGTAACACAGAGAGCACATTGAAGAGTGCTTCTCCAAAGAATGTTCTTGTTCTATAATCTGCTAACCCCTTTAAGACCCACAATGATGTTATTAACAGTGTTGCTAACTCTAAAAATCAGCCCAATAGATACTTCTGTCCTTGTCCTCTAAAAAGATTTACTAAAACTACAATTTCTGAGCCTTGGGCTGGATCACTAGTTTCAAGCTCCTAACTAGATTTTTTTTGTCTACTGATCGCTTCCCTAGTGCCTAGCTAGTGGTTGTCCTATATGTACTTTGCTGACTTTCTTCTCGTGACCTCTGCAGATCACGGCAGCTGTGAAGTGCCAGCAAGATCAGAGTTTGTCTCTTGAGTCAGTGATGATGGGGCTAGTGCAGGAATTAGGTTGCAACACTTTGATGGAGATGAGAGCTTCCAATTCCCGATCATCAATTCTAAACCTCTCATCCATGAGCCTT
>Ga0116227_10006210_pt1 | contig 24419 bp, 18 predicted proteins | sample S1TSphgellanicum_FD_89693 | JGI IMG/M metagenome (GOLD analysis project Ga0116227, IMG submission 89693) | Host-associated microbial communities from peat moss isolated from Minnesota, USA - S1T2_Fb - Sphagnum magellanicum MG | ecosystem: Host-associated > Plants > Peat moss > Unclassified... | reverse complement strand
CATGGCTATATTGATCCTGCTCGTATTATGCGATATGCTCACTCAAAGACCAAGTGTCCAGGGTCATCAACTGCATGTATTCTTGCCCTATCTGACAATGTATGTTGCATTCATTTCTCATTCAGATTTGTCTATTATCCCTAAGACTAGTGAATTCTTGGTTTATGTGTGGACCATTTAGGGAGTTGGCCGTTGATTCTGGGGACTGTACATGGGAATAATGGAAATGGCGTCAACCTCTGGGTGCCTGCAACCTTCCAAATAGGAGTGTAGGTTGACTTCAGATACTTTGGACAAATAGCCTCTGGGGTGTTCCTTTCACGCCCAATCTGTTCTCCTAGAGCTTAATGTACAGGCCAGTCAACATAAAGTTGCAAATTGTGATTGTGCTATTGGGGTGGACAGGGTCTAGAAGCTGCAAATCTTGGCGACAGTGGATTCCTGTTGATGAGAGATGGACGTACAATCTTCAAGTCACCAGTGCAGCAGCATCAGTTTAACATTCCTTTTCAACTGGAAAGTGGTGGCAGTGACCCTCCTAGTGCTGCTGAGGTAAAGCCCTGTTAATTGTTCCCCCTGTTTTGATGTTTTATGAAGTACAACAGCTGTGATCAGACTCGGACTTTTCTGTGCTTTCAGTGCTTCCTACCTTTTTATTCCCACAAATTTCAATCTCACAACTTTATGTGGCTCTTTCCCTCATGCTTGTTCTGATCTCACACATGGGGAAACAAGTTCCAACAGATGTGCAACCTGGAATAAGAAACTGGAAGGGCTCTGCCCCATTGCACATCAGTGGAGAGATGCATGTCACTAGCATAATATAGATAATTTTGCAGTTTGATTTGGATTATCTTTTCTTAATGCTGAGACACTCCTTTTGCAGGTTTTTTCCCTGCAAGTAGCTGCAGGAGATGTGATTGTTGCAGGTACCGATGGCCTATTTGACAATTTGTATGATAATGAATTGGTGGGAGTGGTCATCCATGCAACACGAGCAGGCCTAGGCCCTCAGGTTACGGCTCAGAAAATTGTAGCACTTGCACGAGAGCGAGCTGAGGACAGAGATCGGCAGACTCCATTCTCTCTTGCAGCACAAGAGGCAGGCTACAGGTTTTATGGTGGGAAATTGGACGACATTACTGTTGTTGTCTCGTACATTACAAATGCAAAGTCTCTCCAGCTGAACTCATCTCAAAAATCATGAGGTGAGGAAGCAGGTCATGCTTCTTTCTGGGGTTGGTAGCATGAGCATCCTCAGATTGGAGCTGTTTTTTTGGTTGAGAAATTTCCTAGGTAGTCTATTCCTCTCTGTCCCATGCATTGTAGGTTTAGTAAAGGTGTTTTTGTGCAGCAATTTATGAGTTGCCTTGTGATGTTTATTTTGTCCACCATTTGAGATGATTCTTGATCTGCACATACTATAGGATCATTCTGAAATGTCATATTTTTCTTCCACCATTTGATTCAATTTTTGGTCTGCGCATGCTGTAGGCTCTTTCTGAATGGCCCTTTTCACTTGATTTTCAAGCTGGTAAGAAACTGTAAGAAACTTCACAGGTTGTAGCACTACTCCAGATTGTCAGCTCGTCTTGGTGTATGCTATATAGCCAAGTCAACAATTTGCACCATTAAATCATCTGCTCTGGTTTGTGCAGAGTGTGTGAGATGAAAACCACAATAAAAGTAGTTCAGAAGTTTTTCAGTCAGATTTAATTGAATTTTGCATCAAAAATTTGAAGCGCAAGCAGAAAATTATTCAGTCTACTTCACAGTAGGGTTTATATTTTGCTTATGTTTATAGAAAGCATTATTTTGGGAATGTCTTTAGAGTGCATGAAACCAACAGTAGCTATGTTTGTTAGCTTGGAACATGATCACCCAAATCAGGAATCTTCTTTATCTGTTTACTTCTTGTTGCAGTTGCTTGCCGCTGACTTCATCAGCTCTCACAATTCATGTAAATCACTGCATTGTGAGTTGTTTTTCACATTTCTAGAAGTGAAGGTGAAGACTGAATCATGATGTCAGCTTCTCATTCAGTAGGCATAACTGAAAGAGAGATTAGTGGAATGTTCATAGGCAGGTGTAACATTGCAAAACATCTTCACTTAAATACAGATCAAAACAGGGTCTACCTGCAGCCGACACCTCTGTTTCTGGATTTCATACAGGAGCTAGAGCATCTTGGTGTACAGATTGACTACATCAAATTGTAAGAGAAGAGTCAAACTTGATACAAGGATGCACCCCGGAGGAAAATTTACCAGGCACAGAAAAGCTCACTGAAGGAGTTTCCTGCACTCTTTGCACACTAGCAATATAAGATCCAAGTCTCATAATTTCAGATCTTTCTGTTTCAAACTCCCCAGATCAGGTTTTCCTCTTTGACCTTTAAAGAATCCCAGAATCAAAAATTAAAAAATACAAGAAGAAACTCATGTTAGAATTTTGCATCTTCTTTGCTACCACCAAAGCAAGAGCATGCCTGCTAGGGTCTAGCTTTCCTTGAATGCTCTTAAGCTAAGAAACAAATACTGCTCAGAATGTGTGATCAGAGAAAAATAGCAGTGTACATCAAAATAGATTTCAACAGAACTCAAAGTTTTAACATGCTATGATGAAACCTGCTTTGCATTACAGACTTGTCCCAGTCTACAAGACCTCTAATCTTTTTTAAACAGCACCCAGTAATTATTTGCATCCTAGGTTATTTTGAATGGCTCTTGCACTCCTACAAGAATAGGGCAGAGGTGGGATGAGTCTGATGCAAGCTCTGGACCAGGAAAACAAAAAACCTTCCTGGGAGGGACATATTTACATCTTAAGGACACAAATTGAAGGGAGGGTCACTTCACACACAGGGCACTTACAACAGAAACCTGGAATTCTAAGGCTCCCTGTTTTGTGAAGTCCTGTTTTGCTAAATATGTACACAATGGGAAGGCATTGTCAACTTCTTCCCATGCCACTAAGCTCAGCTTCCATATCATTGACACTTGTCAGTACCTGCATTTTCATTGAGGACAGATGGAGTGAAGTTTTTACACTTGGCTGTGGCTTCCAATGAGCTGGGTCCACCGGATTCCCAAAATGATTTGGGATGCATATTGCTGTCAATGACTTTGAAGTGCCATCCCATGTGCTGTTCAATGCCAATGGCCCGGCAAGTATTGCACTTTGCCAGTACCCATGCATACCTGCTCCAATTACCATGTTCAGTTACAAAAGAAAATAATTCAGAGATAGGTACCTGGAGAATGCCCAAAATGTGGCTCAAAAAAGCCAATATGTGAGATCGTACAAGAACCAGAATATGATATCAGAGGACACCATGACATAAATGTGTGTCAATGACCTCATGGATTTCCAAAGTTTACAAAGTCCAGATAAGAGAGGGACAAATTGGTGAGTATGACATAACACAAATCATGTATGCATAGCACTATTGTTAAAAATGTGCCAGAAGAGTCTGGAATCAGGGAGCAAAGGTGAATGAGCAACATACCCTGGAAACCAGCTGTTTTCTGTTTGAGGTGCCCCATCTTCAAAGAGCCCATATGCATTGGAAAGTGTGAGAGTCTCATGGACATAGCCATGAGCATTGACATAAGTGCTGATGGGGCCATCAGAGGACATCATCAGCATGTTACTACGTCTTGCAATCAACCCCTGGCCCAAAATCACTGAGCTTTGTGAGCTAGAATTGAAGCAGTCACAATACAGACAACAAGCCATGCCTGTTGAAGGCAATCAACACCATCATGGCACACAGGACAAGAAACTCTACAGAATATACATACCCAACAGTGATTGCATTTAAGCTTATCCATTCACTCTAGAAGCTGAATCTCACACTTTAGCCTATTGACAGTGCCTCCATTTCCAGTAACTGGTGCGATCCTGAAGTGGCAATTTGCTGGCAATGTAGTAGGACAGTGGGATAGGTGTGCACACTAGTGCTTCCATACTGGGGAGGTCTGTAACTTGTCCCAGCAGGTCTGTCACAATCAGTGAGGAGTATGTGAACATAAAGTTCCAACACTTGATCTGAAGGCTCCACAAGTAAACTTCAGCCAAGAATATCAAGGATACCACTGAAAGTGTGTATTGCCTTACAGAAATGCCAAACAGATGAGTAGAAGAACATATACAGTTCATGCTACATACCAGCAGCTCTACGAGCAAGGTCATAAGCGTCATACTGGTGGTACACCCACTGTGGCCAGGCAGAGTGCTGCGCTCTAAGGACCAATTTTCTTGCATCTTTGCTCCATGCTGTACGAGCAGTCCACCAGACACCATTAGGCAACCTCTGCCCAGGTGTGACCAGTGGAGTTTTCTTTATGGCCCCTTGACTTCGTCTCCCTAAACTTCCAAGATCTTCCACCTGCTGTGAGCCTTCCATTGAAGTTCCTGGAGATGCTGGGTTCAGGTGCTGCCACACTCTTCGTCTACCCCATGCAGATGCTTTATCACTGCTGTCACTGTCCTCTTCCAGTGCTTGCAAAAGCTCATCATTTTTAGATGCAAATTGTATTGCTCTGCAACCATATCCACACCAGGTCAGCAGGTTCAAGAAACTACTCACTTTGTACCTAAATTGTTTGCCAGTATTGTCCATGCTGTAGACACATTCATATATATTCATATGACATCAACCATAAAGAAAGTAGTTTCATTGTAGCCTACACCACACTGGGCTTCCATTGAACAACCTAGGCATCACATATCTTTGCCAAGCACAGATGTGATAATTAGTAATGACAACTAAGTTTGCCCTCTAGTTTCCTGATGACAAAGTTTATTTCCTAGGAGAAATGCTGTACACTGCTAATACATTGTGTTATCTGCAGCAACAGGATAGAGAAAAGTGCCAAACTTACATCCTTTCATCCTCAGTAGATTCAGCATCCTCCAGGAAGTCATTGTTGCTGCCTGCTTCAGAGTTGTCATCTGTCCAATATTCAGCCTCAGATGAGCTGGTAACTGCCTGGTTAGCCTTGGCACTTTTGCATTTAGGAACACAAGCCAGTGAGCCAAATGCATCCCTTGGAATTCGCATCAAGGTGTCCTCTTTCATGATTTGGACCTGAGCAAAGAGCCGGAAACACACAGCTAACACAATCAAAGACAAACAATTTGCATGCCACCATTGAGCAAAAGCCAATGAAAACCAAAACTAAGAATTTGGACTCTTAGTTCTTCATAATATCACAATCAGACCACATTGGCATTGGAGGAAGAGGGAGTACTGCTCCATCAGGCTCAGTCCATGCCCTCCAGATCTAGAACCGTTCTCTACCTTTTGTTACAACATTCACTGATCCATCACTGCAATAGCCTAATTGTTGGATCTGCACAGCACAAACACCAATGATGCAAGATTAGGCTTAGGTCAGACTTCTAGCTTGCTATGCATGATAAATCCAAATCATAAACATTGCAGGAATCATGATGAAAACATTGTAAAATATGTACAAGTGAGGTTGCGCTATTACCTCAGCATTGGTCCCCACAGAGGCAACAATAATGACCTGATCCTGATGTTTAGCACGCACATGAATCTGCGTATACAATCCAGTTTAAAAAAAAGAAGCTTCACTATGACTACTGGAACTAAATCCATGTATATGTGCAAGAAATTGAAAGAGATAGCAATGAATGGGCAAGAGAATACTACTCCAAGTGTGTATGGGGCATCATTATCTTCTTGCTGCATGGCCCTCACTACAGCAGCCTTGAAATGAGGCTGCAACACTCAGAGTGGTAATTTCTGTTCTGGAAAGAGTACAATGCCTGCAAGAAAAAAAGAAACGCAATACTTCCAAACTTTGTGACATTGAAAGTTTTACTAAACTATTATAAAATTGTGTAAAGACCATCACCACTGTCCGAGCTTGTAGAAGGGGAAGAAGAATGACATACCCTCTAGATAAAACATTGGCAGTGTGACCATAGATCCACCCTGGGCAGTCAATTGGCTGCTGCCAACATCATCCACCTCTGCATAATAAGAGTGAAAACCCCCAAAAACAAATGTTATACTACATTGCACATATCTTCTCATACATAGCAAGAAACCTTGGACAAAGGTGGATCATTCCATGCAGCACCAATGAAAACATATGTTACAATGTGCTTTTACATTGACAATGGCCTATTCGCAGACATTGAAAAGAGCAAGAAAATAATAGAAACCTCCAAGGTATGTGTGCATGGAAGCAAGATTGGTGTCAAAAATGGAACCCTTGTGAGGAGACCCTACTCCATCTCCATCCCCATCTCCATCCGAACTGCCAGGCCATCATAGGAAGAGAGCACATGAGAGCCTGCATAAGAAATACTATCACCCATATCTGTCTGAATACAGTGTGGTCAACAGGAAAATTATTGGAAAAGAAGTAGCCAACTGGGAGATAGCCAAGGGTGATTCAACTACTGTTGTAGAATCAACCACATGATGCAAGTCTTGCAAACAGTAGTAGTGCCAGACAGAGAGTGGATACTTTTGTGCCAGAACAAAATCATGGCAATCAGAAACCCTGGTAAGAGGTTTCTGATAAGCCGAGGGAAGTAGTGTTCTTCACAAAGAAAGAGATGTATCTATCTGGCTTGAATGTAGGGAAGGGACATGACTAAAAGAGGAGACCTGGAGTCGTCGTCTTCAATCTGGAGCCGGACGTCCTCCTCGTCTGAGTTCCTCTCCTGCTCTTCCAACGTTGTTCCTTCATGCTCTGGCAATTGCTGCAGCACTTGACCGGAGCGCAGCTGAGAGACCACAGTAGTACCTGCATGCGTGAAGCCGTCTACTACCTCGCCTGATGCTACCTGTGCTTCCATTGTGGAGGAATCTACCCCACCAACACCAGGTCCGAATACCGACGATCCTTCCATGCCCGCCCAAACACTAAGCTTCTCCAATGCAGTAAAGGCTCAAGGAGCAACGCAGGCAAAGGAAGTCTTTTCGGCAGCACACTAAATGAACCTGCTACTGCTGCAGCAGCAGCTATTCGTGAACACCATATGGTAGCGCGCGAGTGAAATCACCTTCGTTCCGGGCCGACGCCGATTCTTAAACCCCGCACAGTAGTACGTTGTCTCCCTTTCATGCTGTTCCGATTGTAGAAGAATTGCAAGCCGCGCAAGCAGCGTGTGCGGAGAAAAACGTCGTCGTAGTCTGCGGCAAAGAAGCTGCTGATCTGCGCATCATCATCATCATCATCATCCTGTGAATTATTATGGCTCAGTTGCAAAATCGGAGACATATCACCAAACTTCGTGCAAGAGAATCATCGCATATTGTGCGCTCTCTCTCTCTCTCTCGACTATGTCTCCTCTCCTATACGCTTCTTTCCTTTCAGGTTGTTTGTATTCTTCCCTTCTCCAACCTTCTCCCAATATAAGCGAGCATCAATTACAAGCCCTCGTCCCTGTGTAGCTCCTCCTCATCTCACGGATAATACTAGTCTTCTTGTCATTCGGCACTGTCCAAACCGCGCATCTAAGGTTCGTAGACAACAAGTTACGGCGACGCACTTGCAACGAACTCTGAAGGGGAAAGCACAAAGCACGCCTCACCATTGTCATGCCTCTCCGATCTTTTGAGAGAGAGAGAGAAGAGTGTGTGTGTGTGTGCGCGCGCGCGCGCTCTATAGGTCAGCGACAACGGAGGAAAGATATTCGATCTCCTGACAACTGGGGGAATCAATGCAAGAGCCATACACAGTGCAATTTTGAGTATGTCTGATTCTTCGTCCTGCTGATGCTGCCGTTACTGCGGCATCTGATTCTCGGCACTATAATTGCTGCAACATGATCGGGAGCACGTCCAAATCTATCAAGAGCGATTTCTAAAGCCCCTCCTCCTCCTGCAACAGCAGCGGCCTGGAATTCGACAATGTCTGCCAATACCACCAAATCCCGACAAGCAAGCGCAGTACCTACTTACATCAAACGCTGCAACAAGAAAGACGTTACTAGCAGTGTTTTTATTTTTTGGGGTCAATTTTGCGATGTAGCCAAAATGGCGATCATCCATAGGAAGATTTAACCAAATGGTTTTTTTTTATAAAATAAAGATTTAGAAGGATGTTCGAAATGCTTTGCTTTCATATGTACCTACCTCTCTCCTAGGGTTTGCCAAATACTAGAACCATGCATAGAAATCTGGAGATTTTTTTTCTTAAATTTTGATCAAATTTTGGCTATTGAAAGTCTCCAAAAAAAAACCTTGATTTTAGCAGTTTTAATCTTTAATAATAAATTTTGGCTATGTATATAGCCGCCAAAAAAAAGGTTGAACATTGGCTATTAAAAAACCAGAGAGAAAAAATAAACGCTTTTTTCTCTCTACATCAACATTCTTTTGATGACCTTCAAAGGGGCAAACACTAAACAAGAGCAACAAATTCCACTGACGAGTAATCGGATGGTATATGGGGGATTTTTGGAATCCTTCTTACAGTCATCCATGGACCATTTCAAAAACAATTTAAGAAATAACTACCTCATTTTCACCCTTAACTACTTCACTTTTTTTGTATAAAAAAATCTTGTTAATTTCTTAATAATTATCTCTCAACTTTTCTAATAACTATCTCCATTTTATAATTATCTCACTCTTTTCCCTGGTGTATCAACATGAATTAGTATGAAAAAACAAATTAATATGTGTCTTTTCATGTCCATGAAATGTATATTAATTAAAATTAAAACTGACATTGACATAAATAATGATGAATTATTAAAACCCATATGAAACATTTTTTTAAAAAATTAGTTGATTGTCACTGGTGGTGCGTAGCAGGGCGGAACTGAAATTAAATATGGCATTAGTCTCAATGCAGTTGTAAGACAATGTCTAGTAAGAAAAATATTTTTGAAACTTTTTGACTGTACCTGAACTATGATTAACGATTTTATTTTATTTTTACACAATATTTTCAAAAAAAAAGTGACCAACTGGTTGGAATCTCCTCTTTCAACCAAAAGATTCAGGATTTAATTTTTTTCTCAATTTTTTTTTCATTTCATGAACGAAATGGATGAAAAAAAAAAATCTTATGATAATTTCTAAAGCTAGATGCCCTAGGGAGAAAGGGATTTTCTCCAAGGAGGAAACAAAACAGTGATTTTAACCATGTTCTTTCGAGAATAAAGGGATCAATTTCTTGAGGAGAAGGGAATTAAGTTGCCTTCAGGAGCAACTTCCCAAAGGGAGAAATGGATTAAGTTGCCCCAAAAAACAAGTTCTTGAATATTTGAGGGAAAACAAAAGAATATTCTTTATTTAAAACAAATATATTTTATACTATGAAAAAGCTTTTAAAACATAGATATCTAAAATGAAATTGCATTCTTGATTTGAGACTATGAACTAAACATTGTGACAAAAATAATAATTGAATGTTTAATTTTTCAAAATTTTTTTTCTTAGAGGAAAAAAAGGGACTAAGTTAGTCTAAAAGACAATTTCTCAAATGTTTGACAAAAAAGTTCAAGAGGCAAACGTTGTCCAATTCAAATGTTATTTATACCATTGAAAAGTTTTCAAAACATAAATGTCTAAAATAATTTTACATTTTAAAATAAGATTGGGAATAAGATTAACTTTCCAAGGACAACACTTTACATGGTGAAATAAGATCCATGTCCCCCCTGATGGCATTTCATTTCATGTAGTAAGGTGATGTCCACCTAGGATAATATATTATGTATGTGTACGGTTCTACATCTAAAGGGACCTTATAACATATAAGGGGTATTTGATGGCACCTTCTTTTAATTCTTTATGTTATGTAAAGCCCTTGGACATAAATGTTCACAATTGCAAGGTCACCTATAAGGCCAACACCTACACTAATACAATGGTAAAATCAATGTGTTTAATGATTTTCTTTTTTTCAAAATATCAAACAACTTACCTTGAATAACTAGTTTTTTGTTTTTCCTTTCATGGAATTGTAACACAAGATTACTAGGGAGTAAAAGTTATATATAATAATAATATGACCTAGGTGTAGGAGGATGGGTAAATATGGAAAAAAAAGAGAATTCAATTATGGGTGTTACCTTGATTTTTGATTAGGAACCTATGCTTGGATTCATGAATAATTTAATCAACTATTGTGAATTAGACATAATTGCAAACAAATTATGTGAACTTGACTAAATTGTAAGAATTTTTTTTCAAATAATTTAATAATTTTTTCATAAAAAGGATGATAGTTTTAAAAAGATAAAGCATGGCATATTATTATTGGCTTGTAACTGGTGGATGAAAATGTTTAATGAATATAATTGAATGGGGTCAATAAATAATTCATCCATTCTTCTTTTCAAGTATATAAGGAGTTGTGAATGTCCCAGTTTTAGAATAAGTCAGGTGTCTCCCAGCTAATTTGAAAGATTCTAGAAACCATGTATTTATATCATGGAATATACTTGCCACGATCTACTGAAACTTTCATCATGTTGTGGTTCCTATTAGTGTAGGTGATATGATAATTTATCCCACACCTGGTGAATTAGAGTGTTAGTTGTTTGCCTTGCCTACCAAGGTGAGGACATTGTGTGTTTAGATTCATTACAGAGTACAATAGCTTAAGGGATTTTGGCCCCTAGGTGGTCAGTTAACTTTTAAATGAGGATTTTTGAAAGATGATATTTTGGCTTGTGTTGAATGAAACTTGAGATTAGTTATAGAGTTATGATATCTCGAAGGGTTACGGTTTCTTTAAAAGGATTTTCTGAAGATTGTATTTTTGCATAGCGAAATATTTGAATTTACATAATTTTTCTTTTTCCTTAAAATACCTTTTTAATGTAAATGGCAAGGCCACTGTGTTACACACCTCCTTTTTTTCTTTCTTTTTTTACAACAAGTCAAATAAAAAAGGGCTTGCATGGAAAGAGAACTGTCCACTTTCCAAGTGCAAAATGAACAGTGGACAGTCCACTCTCCACACCATACACTCCCCCTGCAAAAAAAGGGAGGACCCTTCTCTCCATGACACGGTCATTGGTTGCATGGAAATTCTATTCATAAAATTGGCTGCCACAATTTTTGGCCTGAACTAATAGCCCATATATTATCAATATGAAGTCCTCAAGTTCAATCTACTTTTAAGTTAGCTATACAAGTTGGGACAATCAAGGTTCAACACCCTCTACCAAAAGGCCAATAATCATAGGCCAAGCACCAAAAAATTCGCCTTTAGACACATAAATATGGCATATCTATAAGTGGTTTACTATGTTAAAATGCAATAATGTTGCTTGAAGCAAAGCATGCAAAAAAATCAATTCCAACTTTAAGTTCATACATAAGAAATGTTCAACATTTTACCGATTCAAAATTAAATCAATTTTCATACAACATGCACGTGAGAAGATAAAATGTGCACCCGTATACCAAAATGTATGTTCTAAATCAATAACCTTTTAAAAAATCTACTTGGGCTTTGCGCTAGCAACTATGATCAATTGATATAAGGCTGGAATATTATTATATTTTCATTTGTTCTTTTGATTGTTGCAATATCAAAACAAAAATCCGTGAGCATATACTTTTTCCATGAAATCATTTTCAAGTCAATTTTCACCTATTAAAAACATTAAAAAAATTTGTGTATCATTCATAAATTCATGAAGTCGTATCAATCTCAAAGAGAAGATTTTAAAAATAACCTTTGATTCAATCTGATCTGACATTTGAATTCAAATATGTGTTGGTTTTACTTGGAAGGACAGAAACATTCAATTGAAAAGTGATGGTATGAAAAGGTTTTGTGATGAAATTGTCAAGTAAGACACTATGTGATAGATTATGCAAATTCCCCCTATATTAGCTCCAATATTTCATCACTAGAATTAAATTAATTTAAAAACTTGAAAAAAAATGCTTCATGAGATAAACCCATTTCAAATAAATCAAGATATCATTAAAATTAAATACATATCATTGTTTTTATGGAAAATGGATTTGTAGATTTCTAATTACCCAATAATACATGTTCTCTTCAAAAATGCAATGTCTAATGACAATTTTTGAAAGAAAAAACCGCTGAAAATCATTCATTCACAAATGCCAAAAAATTGTGGGGTCAAATTTCACTATGAAACCATAAGTCCAATATTCCTATAAAATGTGGGATCAACTTGATTAAAATGACAATTACCTTTCGACGAAGTGTGGACACACACCCCTCCAAACTTGAGAAGACTCCTAGTCGAAATTAAAGAACATATGTGTCAAAAATCCAAAGTAAATGAAAAAAGGGTCCCAAATCTTCATGAGACTTTCATGTAATGAAGCATGTTAATTTTTCTAGAGGCTTCTAAGGTGTATAAAAGTGCATATATCTACCATTCATAAAAGAACATCTAGTTTATTAGCCTTGCCCATAAGGAAGAGACTACACATTTGTGCAGGATTTGGACTTGGGGATAAAATTTTTGTTCATTTATTCGCCAATGTGGAGATAACAAGTGTTCACGAAATTGAAAATTTTCACATGGATGTAATTTTCCACGTTTGGGTGGATGTAACCCTAAGTACATTAGGTTTTTAGGTAGTTGAACATCATAGGTTTTGATAACCATTGTAAAAGCTAAAAGGATTATCTTCTTCAACTAAGTTTTCTGCTGTTGGAATTACAACTTTGGCTGGATTCGTCATCCAAAGATGTTTTTGTTGTTGCTGCTCTTCCTACTCCACCACTATTAAGTCCTTCATGGTCCTTTTCTATCTTCTCTGCCTTCACCTCTGTCCTCTCCAAGATCCTTTTTTTTGTTTGGCTATTTGGAGTTACAAAAATTTACAATAGCTTGGAAGAACTTTCAGAGAATCTTGGTTGTGCATTTGTAGTCTTCCTCCTTTTAAGTTCAACCTAGACAAGAGCCACGACCTTAACTACATATGTATGTGATATGTACCTCTTTAGATTCAAGTTCTTTGCGCAAAGAAGGAAGAAATATTGCATCTATGGTGACTATCAAATCTCATTCATTGATGTGAAAAAATTTGGTCCTATTCATGTTTTTTGCATGATAATTCCTTCTTTCTATCCATGCTAGGTTGTTGGTACTTGTTATATCTCCAGTTTTCTTTTGACCTAGTGTTGTTGACTCGATGGGATGTTGGTTTGTGGATTCAAACATGATTTGTTCTTCTATTGTTGTGCATCTAGTGATTTGGCCTTATCCATGGTTGTTTTGAAACAACAATAATTTCCAAGGACAATCCACTTGCTGTTTTCCAATAGCTTGAATTCACAACTTGTACACAAAAAAGGGTATTTTTTTATTCATGGCATGGTTTCAATAGCAATAGCCAAGTATAATCTCACTATTACTATAGTTGAAGTTGTTTCATGATCTAAGTTCATTGATGGGTATGTGCAAGGTTTGTTTTTGTTCCAAGCATAAGAAACATAAGATTGTGTGTGGGGTTTTTCCCAAGCTTGATGATGATGAGATTGATTTGAAGAAAAACAACAAATTTGTATTCTTTGTTGATACAATTGGTTTTAAGGTCTAAGTTTTGGAAGCAAAGTTTTGTTAGAATTTGGAGTAGTGACAGGTTGGGGGAAGGATTTTAAGAAATGGGTTTTTTAAGTGGAGTGAAAATTGCAACATGAACAAACAAAGAAATTTTTAGTACCCTTAGATACAAAACAAGTGACCACAAAGAGGTCTTTGTTGGAAGGCTAACAAGATTCCACTATGGTGGGGTGAAACCAACCCCTATGTATCATCATCATCATCATCATCATCATCATGCAACCATTAATTCTTTTAGTGGTGATGGTTAAGGATTGTAGAGAGCTTGGTGTGGGAACTCCATGATCAAACAACAAGGTGCAGTAATGAAGGCCTTGAAAAACTTCAAAGAAATAGATCTAGTTAGAATCCTTTGTTCAAACCCTAATATCTATGTGTTCTTGCATAACTATCTATAATATTTTTGGTAAATTTCTTTCAATATAGGGAATGTAAAAGTCATATGAGTTGTGTCCTTCATTACCTTGAGGTGGAAAAATACATGTTATTGATGATAGGTCCCAATTCCACTATTGCAAAGACTTCTATCAACTATGGTGAAACCATATGTTATTAAAAACCCAACAACTCTCATCTACACACATGTTGGTGGACCTCTTTGCTCTGATCATTTTTCGTTCCGCACATTTGGGGTAAGAATAATATTGGTTTTAGGGTTTATGATACATATGGTCTTTTGTATGGAAAATTCAAGACAAATTCAAGACATTCACATTTGTTTTGTAAGACTAAATATTGCATTGAAACACCAACATGTTAATGAATGTGGGATAAATTCCATGTCACGAGTGTTTCTTGATTTGGGTTACAAGATTCAATATGAGCTTTAGTTTCCAACTAAGAAGGTACGAGTTCTATGGTTCTCACCACCCAAGCATTTGCTTGATATGGAGGGCCGTGAAGCTAATGGGCCATTTCCACACATCTTTATCTTTGAATTCATTGTGAATGAGTTTAGCCTTGCAACCCAGGTATTGCAATTCTTTTCCATGAGAGAAAGCAAACCTCCTTTGGATAATCACAAAGACCATTGATGTATTTTTCCTTGGGATTGAATATTGGTTGAATTTTGAGTTGTGGTTATTGTAGGAGATTATCCACAAATACATTAACAGTTCCACCCCACTTGCAAAACATGTTGCTACTAGCATTTTCAATTCATTCACATGGTCTACACCTTAATCGATTTATTACCAAACCCTTGCCAAGTGAGAACCTCATGAACCCAAGATAATTTTTGGCTCTTTTTCATATTGCCTACATTTGGTAACTAGGATATTGTGAATGAGGATTTATTTATTATATGGGTTGAATGTGAACTTGTTAAGTGTGATCCAAAGAGAATGAGTATGCTACTTGGATGTTGGTGAATGGTTACGCATTCAACCACACAACTATGTCAGCCCATTGGTTAAGGTTTTTACACAAGATTGGGAAATTAAATATAAGTTGAAAAACACATGTGTTATTACAACATTGGTGATCACATTATGCACAAAATGATAACATCAATTTAACACTTAATTGCTCTTTTTTGTGTGGGGGAGGGATGATGTGCGGCTATGTGAATTTTAGGACCTCAATTTTAAATCAAAGTGCCCACCTATTTTTGATGGCACAACCAAGTGTGTGACCCCTTTGCTGCACATTTAGTCCATGTTTTGAATTGTGTTCTATGTAGGTTATTGGTCTCTAGCATATTTTATTTTATATGTATTTATGTCAGCAGTAATTCAACAATGATCCCTATACGGTCCTAATTTTTTGTTGTTATTTTCAAGATTCTCTAGGCCTCATTTTTGCTTGTTGGTAATGATGAAACCTTGTGGCCCAAGTTGGATGTGGCAAAAATTGGTTAGGCAATCATTTTTCTTTTGAAAATCCTAAATTTCATGGTATCTAAATATAACAATCTGTCATGACTTGAGCAAAATTATGGTGTTAGAGTTCACATAGCCTGTCAACCTATATGTGCAACAACCCATATTTGAATATATTCCAACTTTATTCTAGCTTCGAGGGTTCAAAGTAAATAGTAACCTTGTGGGGATGTTTGTGTGAACAAATTGTATTATAATGCTTTCTACGCATATGCACACTGTGTTTGGATCAGACATTTTAGTTTTCAGTATTCAAACATTTTAATTTTCAATTTTTAGTTTTTAATATTCATACGTTTTAGTTTTTAGTTTTCAGTATTCAGACATTTTAGTTTTTAGTTTTCAATTTTCAATATTCACACATCCAAATTTAAACATTTCAATTTTCAAATTTTCAACCTCACACAGAAATTTGAAATTTGAAATTTCAGTTTTAGCTTTAAGTATTCACAAATCCCAATTCAGACATTTTGGTGCTCAAAATTTCAGATTACAAACATTTCACATACACATTTCAAATTTTTGTTTTCAACATTCACACATCGGAATTCAAACATTTCAATTTTCAAAATTTTAGATTCCAAACATTCCATATATTGTAGTACCTTGGCAGGTTTGGCACATGCCTCCCAAACAAATAATTAATTTTGAATATTCAATTTTGGAAAAAAAACTCCTAAATTTTTTTTATATTCTTTTTTAAAAAGTTGACCTTTGGAATAAAATATTGATCATAGTCATATAACATTGGGTAGAACCATTATGTGATGAGCTGCTTGTTTTTCTTTCAATGTGCCTACCAAATGGTGTTCCTATGAAAAGATATTTGTATGGGAACACAAGGAATATGTTAAACCCTCCCCCCCCCCCATGAGTCCTCTCCAATCCACTTCTTGATCGACAATGCTCCCAAGGGGACACTAATGAAATAAAATAAAAAATACATGAGTAAAAATATAAAGTGCAATATATTGATTGTTGGGTAAAAATTATATGTTAATTAATTTTTTTAAATAGAATAAATTTTATTCAAATAACCAATTTAGTTATAATATGAGGTATGTAATAATTTGGAATAATGAATTATAATTAATACAAGATTATTCTAATATTTATATATTAAATAATAATAAGATGATAAAAATAGTTTGAACAATTATTTAATATCCTTTCTAAAAATGATCATTTAACACACATAAATCCAAAACTTTACATTGAATGTGCCCCAGGACAATGCTTAGCCTTGCATAGAGCCACATGGTTCTATAGCAAGGTTTGATTGGTTTGAACTGATTTTTAGGTTAAATAAAAAGTGATGTTACAATTATGGAAAAAAAAGTACTTTTTTCAAAGAACAAAATTTTGTGAGGGAAAACAATGAATCTTTTCGATCATTTTATTTTTCGTCATGAAGTCTTCAAAAGTAATTAATTATTGGACAGACATGTGGAAGTTGCCCCTTTACTAGAGTGCGTGTTTGATAAACTCAGCTTATCGAGGGTTACCTTTTTTTTTGGGGTTTTTGTACTGTAGCAACACTGGCCAGTATCCCCAGACAGATTTCGCCTTAACTGCAAAAGTACAGGATTATTAAAATTGTGTCTAGTAGAGAGACTGGTGGCGAACGCTCCTCAAAATATGGGGAAGTTTGGCGAATTCATTTTGAGAGAAAGGGGAATTTTGAGACAGTGTCGGTATTTGGCGAATTTCCACACCCCCAAAAAAAAGAAGGCTTGATTATTTTCTTAAAATGTAGTCGAAATTCTGGCTATTGAAAATCTCTAAAAGAACTTGATTTTAGCACTTTTAATTTGGAATACATCTTTTTGGTTATATATACAGCCAAAAACCTCATGTCACATTCTAAAATAGCCCCATCTAAACTGACTGCGGTCGCACGTTCCCAAATAATATTGAAGAGTTATAAAAGTCCCTAGTAACGCTCAGTTGTGGGTCTTGGCGACCGTCAGATATTTCTGGCGAATTTGTTCACGGTGCTGGACGGGTTTTCCTTTAATTTAGAAAAATGAACTGAGAATCATATACCTACTTGTTGCATAAACAGTTCCATATCCACCCCCAAAAATTAGAGAAGCCTTTGGTCTAATTAATGCCTCCAATGAAAAGTCTGGGGGTATAAAGATAACCAATTAGCACCCACACATAAAGCACTTGGAGAAACACTAGGAGAGTTCTCATTGTCTACCTACCTATTTGGAGGGGGGGCGGAGGGGGGTAAATGTGGGGAAAAGTATTCCTAAAATGCGCACCCTACATTTGGGGGATGCCCCAACCCTGGGGATATGGTTTTTTTTTTTCCCCTCAATTTTTTGAGGTAGTTGGACTGGCAATCATCAGAAGAGGACCTTAGCCAAATTTGCCTAGAGGTCAAAGATAAAAGTTTTAAAAATTCAAACCCAACTCATGGTCTAAATATGGCAAATTCAAATTTGTTTGGTCCTTAGAAATAAGGAGTGGTCTAATGATCTATTTGGCTCATTGCAATAAAAAAAAAGCAAGGGGTGTCATTAAAAAACTATCTTAAGGCAAAAGAAGAATTATGGAAACTGAAATATTTCACCATGCCAAAACATAATCTTCAAAAAAATCCTCCAAAAGAAACCAAAATCTTTCAAGATATTATAACTCTATAAGTTTCAAGACAAGCCAAAATATCATCTTTCAAAAATCCTCATACAAAAATAGACCTATTACTATTACCTAGGGGGCCAAAATCCCTTAAGCTACTATCTATACTCTATAATGAATCTAAACACTATATCCTTCCCTTGGTCGGCAAGGCCAAAAATTGTACTTGGGGGGCACCTCATCTAATCAATGCAAAGCACAATAGATGAGTACGCACAGATTTGCAGAATCTGGGTTCTAGTTTTACAAAGAAATTCTAGCTGGCAGATGCCTTTTTAAAAGAACATTTTGGGGGGTAGAGGAAGGGGGCGAACAACAAAGAGCACGTTTTGGTCGTGGATGAACACCTTACGCTGCGATCATTCGACTGCCCAGATGTGTCTGACGGTCCCTCATTGAGCGCTCCAGATTAGCACATGTAGTACTAGGGCTTATTCTCCCTTCTATCATCAAATTCTTAGTCTCAGGTATTATTGGACGGCTCAAAATGGCGATCGTCTCACAATCCAACGGTGATTATCACAGGCAGTCCTTCTACGATTTATTTAGTAATCAACTGATAGCCCGTGTAGATCGTGATCTGACGCGTCAGACATCCGATTGTGCGTTCTCAATTCATTCGATCTAACCACGTCACCGTCTCTTTTATCAGGATAAAATTGTGGCACTGGTGCTTTTCCTGGGCATCCGGATATTTGTGGGCTGCCCCAATGGGGTTTGCAATTTGCCAGGTTATATTCCCATCCATGTGCGGTTATAACTCTGGTAACCTAGCAGGTTCTACACTAAATGATTATGAGAAAAAATACCTAATAAAATCTTAATGCTCATGCTGAAATCTTAAGAGAAAATATATTAAATATTAGACATCAAAGAGTGGAAACCTGTACTAGGTAAATCTCACCTAAGAAAATGTTCAAGGTCCTCTTTGACCCCCAAAAAAAAAAACAAAAACAAAAAAAAGAAGTTAAATACTAAAAAGTGGACAATTTAGGGATAAGGTTTTTTATTTCTTTCAATTTGGGATGGAACTTGTTAGGGGTTTTAACCTTTGTGCATGATGAACAATATTGTAATGAACAATGGGTTAGGACTAGTGTGCATTTACAATTGTAAGGTTCCTTGTTTAACTATTTATTTTGGTGGTTGGTGATGTTTCTATGGGATGATCTAGGATACATTAAAAAGAATAGGATTTTGCAAGGGTTTAGATTAATGAAAAAGGATTGCATAAAGAATCAATGGTGTTTTTGGAACCTATTTTAATGGCCAAGTTTTCTTTTCTTGGCTAGAATGGGAAGCCTTGTGAATGGCATTGTCAATAATACTTTCATGGAAAATGGTGTATACAAGGAGAAGGAGACAGAACAAGAAAATATAACATGGAAAATGAAGGATGGCAAAGGGGGATTGAATAACTACGTACTTGTGTATGTGTTTTTTTAAAATTTGACCTTGCTTGTGTGATGTGTGTAGTTGCTCTACTGAATAGACAATCCAAAAACTCCATTGCACAATGATTGATAGTTTAATAAGGTAAGAATGGAGGTTGGTTTCAACTTATTACGTATCCTAGCTTTAATAAAAGATGGAAGATTTGACATGTTGACAAAGTCAAGGTTCCAAGGTTTGTAAGTCTTGTATTTTGCCAATGGGAACATAGAGAGAATGTCAAATGTTCAAATTGAAAAAAATATGGTGTCATTATAATAAAGATTTGGGTATTCTAGAGTTGAGATTTATTTAGGGTGGTCATGTTTAAAAAGGAAGACAATTTTATGAAAGGAAATGCAATGGGTAGTGTTTGCACAAAGGATTTCTATCAAAGAGAATGAAATAATGTCAAGTTGAGCTAGAGAAGGTTAAAGAAACAAAGAAAGGATAAGAAGGTGCATATGTTTTTTCATGTGTCATGTTTAGAGAAAGATTAAACTCCAAAAAGAAAAGTTATAATGTGGGAGTGGTAGTTTCAATGTTAAAAAGAAGTACTGGCAAACATAAGGTGACATCCTAATTGAAAAAACTAGAAAAAGGAACATTGAACATCCAACCTATTCTTTTATATTGTATGGGTTGATTTGTATTTCTTTTGTTTTATATCATCATCTTTATTAAATAAAAGAAAGAGGTAGCAAATTGCTATATCATTTATGAATGTGTTACAATAAGAAGATACAAATGTAACTTAGATTCATATACAACATATTCACATGTAGAATGTAGTAGCAATTAAAACTTTGTTACCCTTCCTTGTTTTGCTCACACCCCTTAATGTAAGATATTCTTGTTGTTTGGTGGTAATCAATTCTATGAGTGTTTATTCAAGAGTGTAATTGGTGTTCCTCAACATTAATTCAGATAATTGTTGTCCAATCCCAATTTATATCTTTCACAAAACATTGTACCTATTAATCAAGTTAGTCAAAATTAAATCAAATGGAAAATGCTTAATAAGTATTCATCTACCATGTTTAATTCTTGAAATTTTTGAATAAATTTTGTCTAACTTCTCCAAAGAATTGCACCTTTGACACCTTATGCATTAATCAATTTCACCTTTTACACCCTTGTAATCTATCACAAATTCCTTTTTAAAAATTAAAAAAAATCACCAAAAAACAACATAAGTTTTTTTTGGGGGAGGGTGTTGCCACATTTATGTCTATTACTATATAGTTTGAAGAGTTTCTTGAAATAATGTCGCCACTTTAATTGAAATATGGTTAGGGATGCTTGCCACCTTAACTCCAATAGGAAATTGAAAAAAATTTAGTATAGGTGCCATAATTAACAACACTAAGCTTGAACGCTACTCTTTAAACCATATAAACAGTCATGACAAAGGTGAAATATAATTGCACCTTAAAACTTCAAGTCCCATGGTCTTGTGATAATTTAAACCTTGTGAATTTTCACCAAATTTCAACTAAAAAAAATGGTTTCAACTTAAACTAAAAAAAATGGTTTCAACTTAAACTAAAAAAATTTGATGGAAAAAATGGCCCTTATTTGTAAGATTTTACTTTTTCCCCAAATTGCTATAAATTTTTGATAAGTTGTAGTAAGTAGCCAAAAATATAAAAGGATCCTATGTTTTGGTTTACTTTAATATTTGGTATATAACAAAAATAGTTCAAATTTTTTTTGGGACCATTGTCATTTTGGCTACATCACAAAATTGGTAAATAAAACATTGCCATGATTGGTTCCCCTATCTTCAATCAATTAGTTTATTCAAGAAAAGGAAAAAATCTAAATGCCTAATTTCATTAAATTCTTTCCTTGTAGACTTTTTCATTATCTAATAAATATGAAGTAGCAATGATTTTTTTTTCCAATTTTGTGGTTTAGTCAAGGTGGCTATTAAACACATGAAAAAAAAAACATCATTGTATATTTTTGGCTACCTACTTGAACCATATGTAGAAATGTAGTAGTTTTTTAAATTGATTTTTTTTAATTTGAAATTTTATAACAAAAATTGCCAAAATAACAAGGTGACAATGATGTATGTACTATCATTAGAAGAACTACCAAATGGCATGACAATAGTAATTTTCTGAAAAAAAAAACCATAGTTCCATAATTCTTGAAATTTTGGTTAATTAATTTTTTTGAATATGACATTGTCATTTTGGATTGCCTAGTGGTAACAATGACTTGAATGTTCTTGATAAAACTCTAGTGATTTTTAATTTGTTGCGCGGTTTGGTGCAAATTTGGAATTTGATATGATTGTTTTATTAAAAAAAATTAATTATGAAACTACTCATATATATATATATATTTAAATCAACCATGTTCAACTTAATTAATAGTTAATTTGGACAAGTCAATTTCAACACATTCAGTTTAACTGAGTCTTTTTTGATTGGGTTGTTTTGATTAACAATTCAATATTTGTGCATAACAAACACTATAATGTTTTTTCAAAATCAAAATTTAATGCAAAAAATAAAAATTATATATTTACCTACCTACTTGAACTAATGAAATAACCTAAAGCCTAAGCTAGTTAGGCGAGTTAAGCCATCAAGGTAGTTGTTTAGATTTGCAAGTGTGAGGACTTGGAATCCTCACTTCAACATTGAGTAGTCAAATCTTTAATCATTGCACCCCACTTTCATAAGGTGAAGTTTTCTGTGAACATATTCAATTTATTTTACCCTATTTACATAGGTAGATAGGTAAGATAATTTAATTTAGGTAAGTGCCTAATATTAACCTAACCTACCTAAGTTATATTATTAAGTTACTTAATAATATTGTGGGCTACATAGGGTGCAAGCAAGGTAAAGTATACGATTCATTGTTCTTTGGCAAAAAAAATTACATGTAGCCATTAAAAAAAATTGATGTATTGAAAGTAGAATTAAATACAACTATTTTTAAAAAATCTAGCCCAAAATGTCCGATTTTACAAATGGGCTACATATAAATGAAATATTTATTTTTCAAAAAATTAAAAAATTTTGAAGCCCTAGAAAATACTTATGTATTATCAAATTGTGGATGTTATAATCATAATATATTAAAATTTTATGAAATAGGTTTGAACACCATTTTGACCCAATTAGTTTCAAACATACTTTCAACCTACTTTTGTGATACCAAAGTTGTTCAAACTTTGTATCCAACTTCCCATAAACTAAATATAGGGCCTATGGTTTTAAATTTCTATTTCAAAATATTTTGAATCCACTTTATTGTGTCTATATATATTTTTTTAATCATTTTTTAATTGGATTTTGGACGGACTACTTTTTTTGTCTATTTTACCTTGTCAACACCCCATAATTCTAATTAATTGAGGCTTCTTAAGCTACCTAGGCTAAGTATAATATTATTAACCTGGGCTTAAATAACTTAAGTATATTAGATATAATATATATCATAATTAGCCTATGTATATTACCTTAGGTACATTAGATATATTATCCTAATTAACATAGGTATATATACTATTTTAAACTACCTATATTATTTAGAGTATACTATTAATGGGATTTTATAATTTTAATTTTGGATAATTATTTTAAAATATTATTGAAAATTTTAATAATCAAATAACTATTTACCTTCAACCTATCCCATCCACCTTACCTTCTTACCTACCTAACTACTTTAATAATTAAAACAAAAATATTAATTTTTATTTATTTACCTACCCACCTACTTTGTCATACCTCCTTAGCTTTCTAAGACCTATTTACAACCTACAAATATTTATGTAATGTTTCTTTTCAAAATTTAATGATTATGTGTTGTATTTGATTGCATGTCTTATTTTATTACATTTGTATCTTTTTTTATTAAATGTGTTCATTTTTTTCATATTTGATTAAATGTGACCAATAGTCAAAAAGGTCATTTTAATCAATTGAACTAATTTTTTAAATGTCATTTTAGTAACTAAGGGCTTTTAGTAAAATATACCAAATCCTTAGTCAAAATGGATAAGGTAATCAAGTTGAACATCTTTAAAAACCATGCCAAACATGAATACCTCCCGAAGCCATGATTCTTATAATGAGCACAATGTCTATTCAAATATTACTTATTTATAGATGGCATATACCCAAGATGGGTTTGTTTTGTGTAAATAACCCATGAGCCACAAGGAGAAAAGTGCAAGTATTTTTTTAAAGCTTAAATGGTTGTCAAACAAGATGCTGAACATTGTTTTGGCATGTTGCAAAGTTGGTTTGCCATTCTCCAAAATCCAAGTCAACAATGGCATCAAAAGATTGTGAGTGATATTATGGTTGCTTGTGTCATCTTTTACAACATGATTATTGAAGATTAATACATTTAAAACTTGGAGTTTTATTTCAAAAAGTATGTAGTTCAATGGATCGAGGACTAACATATCAACAACTCAAAGATGCCACATAAGTTGTTGAGAATCATGATACATATTACACTTTGAGAAATGATCTCATTGAACATCCATGGGCTTGAAAAGGCCCATGTATATCAAGGTAAACTATTAAAACTTTTGTTTGAAGGTGAATGCATGTTATGGTGCACACAAAAATTGGTCATAATTTGATGGTTTTCAGTATGTATCCAAGTTTCATTCATCATGGTGGAAATTTTGAAAATAATTTTCACTAAAATTTTGTAATAGATGATGGTTTATGTCCCAATTTGGCATTATGTTATGAAATCAATGCACATATGAATGATTTGATAATCCAACAAAGTGTTGAAGATTATGATGTAGATGAGACATAGTTAATAGTGTTAGAGATATTAGAAACAATCTGGTAGAAACTATGTGATAGATTAGTGTTGCAAGTAATCAAAGACATAGGTGGATTT
>Ga0116227_10006209_pt1 | contig 24419 bp, 21 predicted proteins | sample S1TSphgellanicum_FD_89693 | JGI IMG/M metagenome (GOLD analysis project Ga0116227, IMG submission 89693) | Host-associated microbial communities from peat moss isolated from Minnesota, USA - S1T2_Fb - Sphagnum magellanicum MG | ecosystem: Host-associated > Plants > Peat moss > Unclassified... | reverse complement strand
AAAATATAAAAAAAAATAAAAAAAAAAAAAAAAATAATTAAAAATAATTTAAAATAAAAAAAAAAAAAAATTTTGGAAAAAGAAATTCTTATTTTTATTGTTGTTGTTTTTTTTTTTTTTTTGCTTGTGATACCTGGTGGTACCCAACGAGCTTTAGGTTGTTTGTTTGTGTCACCTATTGTAGATTTGGAACTTTGGACAAGATCAGACCTTTGGTGTGTGTATGTGTATCAAATGTTGTGGAGCTGGGGACTTCTCAAAAAACTCATTAGGCAATTGACTTGTTACTCTTGAGAGTTAAGAATGATGAGCAATGGGACCATCAAATCACCCCTCCACCCCCTTCCCCTCCCCATTAGACCTGTGGTTTTTCTTATAGTCAATGGTGGAAGGTGAGTGAGTTCAATGAGTGCTGTATGTATATTCATATCTCTCCACTGACACAAAGCTTTTATTCAATAGTGCCAATTTTTGTCAATTGCTTCTCCTCCCCCCCCCCCAAAAACAAAAGGCTACTAATTGCCACAGACAAAGTTGGCCCACACTCTTCTTTTCTTCCCCCCTCCCCATCTCCATCCCCCACCTTCTTTGCTAGCCTTTTTTAAGTGTGTACTGAAATCCAACAATCAAATCTAGGACCTTGTTCTTCCTGCACACCATGAAGCACCTCACCACCAAACAAAAGAGCTTAAATCTCATAGCTACAACTAAGGAATTGATACACTCCAAAAACAAAAATTTAAAATAATTTAATTTTTTTTAAAATTTAAAATTTAAGAAATAAAATAAAATAAAATAAAAAATATGTGTATATATTGAGGTCAACATGAGCAGCACTGTTTTGTCAGACAACCCATGTTCATAGTTTTCTTACATACATGTTGGATAGCAAAGAAGTTAGTTATCATGTATTGCAATTCATTGTGGGTTTAGGGTTGGGGGCCAGGTCTTCTTCCTCAAACTTGGGGCTACTACTACTACTTGTGAATCTCCTCACACATGTGAAACATTTGTTCCAAAAACTTGCATCTTGCAGGGTTTCTTTTTCTCTTTCCAATTTTGTGATGTGTAGCCGAGGTGGCTATCATTCTCCAAATTTGATTTAGCCAAACTTGGTCACATGTACTAATATGAAATAGGAAAAAATTTAAAATCTTTTTAAATATTTTTGGCTACCAACAACTGGGAACTCATAATAAAAATCCGGCGATTGGTAGAATATATATATTTCAAATCTGGCGAATTTGGGCGATTTTTTTCATGGAAAATCCTGCCTATAAGTAGAAATCATATTTTTCAAGTAGGGATTTTGGCGAAAATTTGCTAGTAAAAGAAATGTTGCAAGTTGCATGTGAATCTCACACATTCGAAACATTATTCCAAAGTTGGATATGATATATTGTGCGTTACTAGATCCAATGTTCAGCACTATCAAAACTAACAAAATCACACAAAAACATGCACACAAATTGTCTAGATAAAACCCCCCGTCCCCCACAAACATGAACAAGTTGAAATGTTTTGCACATTTAATTAAGTTCCAACAAAAAAAAGTGATAAACTCTTATGGAAAACCAATGTCCTACAATAACAATCCTCACACCCACGATACAATTCTCATTTTTCATGTTTTGATGTTTTAAAGCACATAGAAGAATAAGAGATTGTTAGTTTGATGTTTAAAGCTTTCATTTACATTTTTTTTGGGTGGTTTAATAAGCATGGGTTTCTATAAGTTAGAGGTGAATTTTTGAGGAGGATTAGGCACACCAATTGTTGGTGTCTCATCCAAGTTTAATGCAATGTTTAGGGAGTTTATTGCTTGGTATGTAATATGGTATGGGTGATGATATTAAGCATCAAATCTAAATAAATAAGCAAATAAATAAATAAGTCTTGTATTCAATTATGAAATATTGGGGTCAATATTTAGACTATGTGGGTACAAGAATTCAAGAAGTGATAACAAGGTCCAACATTTTCTTTATTGGCAAATTTTTGACCTACAGAAAAATAAAATTAATGGAATACATGGCCCAAATTTGCCAGATTTTGAAGAAAAAAAATTTCACATCACTATATTTTTATGATAAGTTCTAGTTGGTAGCCAAGAATATAGAAGGACTCTGTTCTTTTCTACTTTCATGTCTAGTATATAGCCAAATTTGGCTAAATTATTTTTTGGATGATAGTCACAAAATCCTTAAAAGAATACCAGGCCCGCTGATACGTGGATGCAAAAATTTACCTTTAATTCTCATTCCTAGCCATCCATGGCTATGTACTTCCTTGGGTCACTCCAAAGTAGTGTTTATTTTGTGATGTAATTGAAATGGTGATCAGGCGATCATCCATTAGAAAATTTAGCCAGATTTGGCTATTGGAATATGATTTTTTTATTAAAAAAAGCACCCTTCTATGTTTTTGGCTAACCCTAGAGTGCAAAAAAATCACTTTGGTCATGTGGGTTTTGGTGAGACGTATGATCCATGAGAATGGTGAAATAACTAACCAACTATTTCCGCAAAGTGGTGATGTTCTTACTTGTGTCTTTAAATTATATATATTTTTGTGAACCAGCCCAAACTGGCAATCATCAACAAGAAGGCTTATCCAAATTTGGCTATATATCACATATGAAAGTAGTAATTTCTAAAATTTCTTTTATATTTTGGCTACCAGCTGGAACCTGTTGGAGAAATCTGGCTATTTTGCTTCATTTTATTTTGAAATCTTCCTATTCAAGCCGCATTTTTCTCCAAAATCCTTTGTGTTTGCCAAAATCATATTTTTGAGGTTGAAAAATGTGAGAATTTGCCCAAAATAATAACAATGCCAGTCACTATTATAGCCTGCAAAAAGATGGAAAAGACTGGAAAACTAGATGTGTATTTGGAGTTCATGCAACTCATCATATTCATAAAGACATGGTTGCTAACATCCCGATCGTTAATGATCACCATAATGTAGCATATTTGCAATCAATGTTTTTGTTTGTCACTTTTGTGATGGAGCCACAGTGGTGATCATCCATAGGAAGATTTAGCCAAAATTTGGCTACAAGCTAAATATGAAAATAAAATCTAAAAAAAAAGACATCCTTCTATATTTTTGGGGTTACCCATTTGAACCATCTATAGGAGAAATCTGGCATTTTTTCTTAAATTTTGGTCAAATTGTGGCTATTGAAAATCTCAAAAAGCACTCAATTTTGGTGGTACTTTTGATTTTTAATTTCTCATTTTGGCTATGTATAACAACCAGCAAAAGAAAGGCTATTTTGCAATGAAGTAGTAGTATTTTGGTTCACAGTTAGATTTTGTTCATCATGCTCATCACATGGGTCTATAACAGAACATTGGCATCTGAAAAGAGCACATCCATAGAGTGCGGTGTGCAAAGGATGAATTGGATGAAGTTTAGATTTTAAAGAGTGTCAAAAAAGGGAGTTTGGACCTGTAAAATGTACATAGGATGTAATGCACTCTAAAAGGACCAATAAAGAAATGTGAATTGGCTTTGATTTATTAGTCATAATAATTAGCCCATGTGATAGCTTCTTTTTTCTTTTTGGCACAAATGAAAAGAATTCATTGTGAAGAAGAACCATGTGACAAATTTGGCCAAGTTCCAATTCCTCATTTTTCAACACTCATTGAAGTTGGGTGATGGAAAATTATTATATGCTTTTTAACTACAAGAATTGTACAATTTACCAATGCTACTATTTGGGTAGAATAGATTAGGCTTAACAAAATATAAAGAGAATAGGAGATTAGGAGATTAGACTTTACTACAACCTTACAAAGGACTCAACCGTACCTGTTTCTGAGGGATTTGGACTTTCCAACTGTCCACCCATTGAAATTTTCACTGCTTGAAATGAACGTGCAAGTCCTGTACTCCACTTCGAGGAAAAGTCCCACAACTGTCCACCACTTGAAACATTCATTGCTGAAATGAAGGTGCAAGTCCTGTACTCCACCCCAAGGAAAAGTCCCCCGACGACTTTCTCCAAGCTTGGCTCTCACTACTGAATGTGATGTGGTATCATGTACTCGGCTCCTGGAAATTTTCAAATCACTTTCACCAAAGCCTTCTCACCTATGATGGACACAATCTATACATCCAACAACGTCAGTAGAATGAGCACCTGCAGATATTACCCAAATAAAATCCAACATTTTTGGCAGTCAACAAACCTACCATACCTGAAACAGACACCTGACTGATAATTGAATACCGATGGGTGCCAGAAAAGTCAAAGTTTCATATTCTGAAGTTGGAGAGTATTTGTGCACCATAGTTTGTGCATGGATTGTTGACCAAACTTTCTACTTTGTAGTACTGAGAAATTGTGAACAGAAACTTTCTTCCACTGCACACCACTATTTTCCCATCATCTAATTTGGGCCTGTTCTAATGCCACGAGATGAAAAATCTTTGCAGAAAATACTTCAATCAAAACTGAAAGAACTTAAATCAAGCCATCATCGATTCGTAGTTTCAGAAAAGGATGTAAAAAGGGATGTATCTATGATGCATTTTCAGAAACTAAATACTAACTAAGCAGCACATATCACTTCCATGTAGGGAAAATAGATTGGTCATCTCTGATTTGCTAACTCCTGAGCACAGACTGTCATGATGGGCAGGACAACTATCTCTACAGAACTTTTTTCACTACTGTCCCATCATAGTTGTCTAAAGTCTTGACCAGATCGGGATCTCTGTATGAGAGGAAAGAAAACACCCCTGCAAATTTGAAGTGTGTAGATAAGCTTTCAGGCAAGAAACAAATCTTAATCTTGGCATATATGTAAGGATGTACGAAATCCTAGTAATCAGGTAGGCATTTGTGTCACCTGTACTGCTCCAGCTACATTCCACAGACATTGATACATGTGTGAGGCATGAGAATGAACCTGATTGACTGTCAAAGTCACAAAAGCCTCCATAAGCACCACTGCTGACACAAACCTGATCCCATAGCCATGTGTTGCCGATAAATTTTGAGATAACATACACACTACCATTCAGCTCATAACCTGCATCGTAAAGACTGGCTGCCTTGCCAACATAATTCACCTGTCACCAACAAAAAACCTCAATCAATAAGTAGGCACATTCTGCATCTGCAATCTGTGTACTAAAACCAAAACAATGAAAGATAGATATATGAAATTCTCAACATCCACACTGTATACTACATTGCTTGGCAAATAACATGGTAAAAAATATTGATCTGAGTAGGTATGACAAGACCCTCATTGATCAATGGTAATCGCTGATCCCAAGAGACAAGACCAGAACTATGCTCAGGCAATGTATCGCAAAGTTGCCACATGAGACTCTGCATGGGTCAGTGTATGATCATCTGCTGTCAAATTCACAATGGCATCCTTCCATGCAAGCAAAGCAGTCCGCTTCCAGGGACTCTGCAACAGCAGGCCAATCCTCATCTACCCTCTTTTCCAAGTCCCATAAGTACTCCAAGTACCTGCCAGGTACCCACAGTTCAATCAGGACAGAACTCACTCGTACCCACCCAATTCAGAGAAAAAAGGATACTGCACTCCTCCACATGCTATTTCTAAAGCAACAGCCATTATAATTTGCGACACTGCTTATCATCCCAGATTCAGCAGAAAGAGAATCACTGAATTTTTCACACAATAAAGCTCTCATTATACTAGCAATAAATCAGCCACAGAACTGAACAAAATGAATAAAACTGTACATGTTGCTTGTGGAGTAGAAGGAAGGGCAGTTCACAGGAAGCACCTTAAACCTCCCATCTGCTCACTAACCCACCCAGCCACATTCAGCATACCACACATGCATGCTGCAGCAATAACATGCCCACCTCCAGTAATCTGACTCTGCATCCACCCAGAGAAATCTACATCAACAGTGCTCACTGTTGCAAGCAAGTAACATCAACAGGAACTAAAAATCTGGTAATAATTTGAAAGTAACATCATGAGAGGCCATTTGGTTGACTTTGAGACTCAATTGGGACCAGTAAGTTTTTATTTTGGGGGGCAAAATTTCACATCCTGCTGCCAAGAAAAAAGAGGGTTGCAAATGGAATACAGGGGATTTTTTTTGGAGAAAATGGGCCCATGTCGCCATGTTTAGACAATAGGTTCTAGCATGGTGCCAAGATGTAGCAAGATCAACTTTTCTACTTTCCTCTCTTACTTGTAGCCAACTTTGGCTAAGCTGTCTTTTGGATGGTTGCCAACCCACATACCTCACGAATTTGAAAAGAAAAGAAAAATGCTGATTGGGATGCAACTAGAGAACATAAAGGTCAGTGTGGACTACTCTGATATCTTCCCGAGATGTGCACAATTCTGGAAGTGTCAGTCTTGTGACACAGATACACAGGAGGTAGATACATAAGCACACAGCCTACCTCCATATGTGATTTGCTTTGGGCTACAAATTGATTAAAGCGCGCTGTTGGTCATTGAACTCAACGTCCTGCAGCACTGTTCGCATCTGTGCACACCCATACATTCCCTTAAATCTCATAGATTCCAAACAATCAAAGGGCCACATAAAAAGTCTAACTAACATGCTTGCCTGCCCAGCCTCATGCACTTAACATTCAGTAGAGACTGAGAAGAGCATGCACATCATGCCATCCCTAAACCCTAACCCTAAACTCAATCACACAAACACATCAACATACCTGCTGCATTAGGGGGAAAGGAAAACTCACCAGCTCAAAGAGATCTGAACTCTGAGAAGCCATCGCCTTGCCCTTAATTATGATATGACTAGATGGCTCAGCCTTACCCCTGATAGGTGGTGTGGAAGGGTAGACAGAGATGCCCCCAGTCTTACAGCTAATAAGCTGGCTCAGCTGCACAAAGTTCATCTTCTTTGTACCCATCTCCAGAAGTGATTGGCTGCATCAACAGGGTCATGATTCCATGTTTCAGAGGAAATGGTTTACCTATCTCTGGACCCAAACATATCCCCCTCAAGGTCAAAAACACACATGGAGTTAAAAAAACATCAAGACATCAGATAAGAGATAGCCATGAAGTGAGGGGAAATACCAGAAGAGAGGGATGAGGGGAAGCAGCTCAACCTTCACTGTGCAGAGGTTGAATGCAACCTCAGCATACAAGACATCATTAGTGAAAAGGTCATGCCAAAGCACTGTTGTTCCCTTCAACTCCCCAACCTGCACACCACCAACAAAAGATTATTCTTGATCAGGATCACAAAAAATCATCATAAGATTTAAAACTCAACATAAGCAATACACATTGTGATCCCCACACATCCTCATGTCCCAACATTGTGCTTATTTTTACTATCGGTTTCCTCAGGTCAGGAATGTAGCTCAAAATAAATCTTCTCAAAAGGGAGGGAAAAGAGAAGCCATACAATGATAGGTATAGTCGCAGCCTCCTTTGGGATGTCCGACAACACAAGACTGGGCACAGTTTTTAAGAGCTTCTGGTGGGTCTGGAGTTTCTTGCTTCAACCGCAGCTCCTCTGTGGCATGGGCAAGCTCAGCCAAATCTGCTGAAGTCATGCTGGCCTTTACTTTTGCTAGCCTGTCCAGCTCCTGTGCTTCATCCATCTTGCCTTTCTCTGGATCAGGCTGCAAAGTTTCCCCCCATATATACAAATTCCCAGCCCTTACTTACCTCAATCTTTCTTTGGTGTTGTGTGCAAGCATATTGTCCCAAATCACAACATGGCCCAAGAAGTTCATACACAAGATCTCTTAGTTAAAGGAATTTCATTGTTCAAGCAAAGGGAAAAGCACCAACCTGGAGCTCAACAGTCACCCGATGTGGATTGTCCAGAATGTATTTCTGGATAACTGGAGACAAAACTGCTTTCACACCTTCAGCAGAGAGCCTTTGCTTAAGCTGCTCCAAGGGCTTGGCAAAGTGAAGAGGTTCAAATGGATCACCACCACAAAGCCACTTTCCCTGTAAACAAACAGGATCCAATGGTCATATACATTGTTGATAATAGATACAGAACAGATCATGACTCAGTGGAGTAATTGAGTGGAAAGAGAAAACAATGTAGAAAGCAAATGCCTACAGCAGGAAAAGAATAATTCAATGCATCATCCTGTACTTTCAAAACTTCAATTATCCACTGACCATAGAGCGCAGCATAAGTGAGAGACCTTGGGGAAAGGACCCCGCGTTATTCTCTTGCAGAGAAAACTCAATTGTGTTCATGGAAGCCTCCACTGCTTCAGAAGAGAAGCCATCTTCAACCAGCTGCTTCAAAGTACTAAACACCAGATCCTCCACACAGGACACATCTTCTGCCACAACACCTTTCAGTCCAATACTAAACTGAGGCTGACAGAGCTCATCCTGAATACCACCTCTCACAATGGCTTCACCGATTCCACTCTCCAGCAGAACTTTTCTCAGTGGTGAACCTGGGGTGCCCAGCATAAGGTGATCAAGGAACCCTAGAGCTAATTCTGTCTCAGGATTAGTATACTAACTCGCCACTTAGTATGCGCAAATGTTGGTCTGGATCATCATCACCATAGAAACACACACATGCATTGCTTGGATGTAAAACTTGGCATGAAATTCCTGTCATGAACATAAAGGAGAGCTGAGGACTGGGCAGTAAGACTTGCCTTCACACACACAAAACACTTTCATGTGGAGAAAAATGTACCATGCTTCTAGCCAGAAAAAAAATCACCACAAACAGCATTGACACTCCAACATCTTGAACTTGCTTAGTGCTGCTCCAACAATAGCTTGGAACATTTATTTGCTTGTCCACCCACAAAGAAACAAAAAACAGACCTGGAATTGTTGAAAGGTCAGATTTGGAATAAAAGTGGGATCTCCACCACTATCAACACCATATGTGTTGTCAGGAAATAAAGCCTGCACTCGCAAATTTTATACTTCATCAGTCACCATATCTTTCTCAAACCCAACTTGATTAAACCTTGAGAAATTTCTAATCACCACATTGTGAAGACGAACCACAAAAGACCTAATAGCAAATCCATTTTTGAGCTAGTTCCAAACCTGCTGAGAGACACGGCCCAGCACATTGTCAGGTTGTGAATACACACCCTTCATCTCACTAAACACCACTCCTGTAACATCATCACAAGACAAAATGAATGGTTGTCAGACACTTGACACAAGCACCTCTTCAACAATGTACAATCAAAGCTATTAGCCCTGCTCAGAATATACACAGAAACCTCTTTATAGAAGCAACATCATTTCATGTACTGTCACTTTCAGGTTCAGATACCAAATGTTACATGATCAGAAATTCAATTTCCTGGTCACAATGGCAACTTTTACAAAGAAAAATAAAATTGCACATGCCTCTGACTGACAGCAGCAGAATCATTGTGTACCACAGGCAGCCTTCTTACCCTTATAGGTAATGTCTTCAGATGGGTCATTCAACTCATAGTGCCACCCTTCCTGCTGAAAGGTGTGCACCTCATACACGACATGAGGGTGGAATACAGCATCTAGATACACATCCGCCAGATTGTAGAAGTCCTGCTCACCATCCAAGAAGACCCAAGTCCCTGTAGGTAAGTGCAAAAGTATCCAGGTTAAAACCTTGCAGGAAAACAAAGGGGAAGTTCAATTGTGTTACAACTGTAATGCAGCAGAGTGCTGTGGCAGAGGTACCAGAGTTCCTGATACTCTCATTCCTTTAGTTAGATAGCTTTCAGAAACAACTCAAAGACATTGCCAGTTCTCAGTTTTATGACAATGATACACTGTTCCTCCTCCTGTGATGAGCTACAAGAATGAAGCAGACAAACAAACAAACAGTTTCTGAAATTGGAATATGCAGTTCATCAATCAACAAAACAGACAAATACCTTGATGTTTGTGGATGCGACAGGGTAGCAGGTGCGGGGTAAGTAAAGGCGTTCAGGAAAGTGTGGAGACTCCCCTTAAGCAGTTCTACAAATGGCTCCTTCAACAGATACTTCCTTGAGCCACACAACACACTGTGTTCCAATGTGTGTGGTATCCCTGTGGAGTCTTTCCTGCAATTTCAGACATCTCAAGAAAATGAATTCCTGCCTTTCACCTTCTAACCCTGTACACAAACCAACAAGAGCTATAGACCAAAACTGGGGATGCTGGTTTCTGGAAAAGGGTACTGTTTGAATTTTGCATCATCAAAAACAACAGCACATGGCAGGCAGTTCCATTGGCATCAATCAGTACATGGTACTACATGTGGTTCACAGTAGGAACAGAATATGATGGTGACTTCACAAAATGCTCTGGGCGGGGGCGAACAGATGTAAAGAACTCCATAGTCACTTATGGTGGGGTGTGAGAGACAATGCCAAAGACCTTATTCTCATTGTCATTGGTAACTGACATGACCTCGGCACCAGTCTCTTGGTGCCGATACAAGGTGGCAGTTGATTTGTACTCATCAATGAAATGCTGTTCTAGCTGCTGAAACCTTAATTCCTTCACAAGCTCTGGACTTGCCCCTGAGATCCACCAAGTAGCAAAACTGTAAGAACAATACAACAACCAGAAAGCTGCATTGCATAGAAACTGACCTAACCCATCCTTCTTTCTTCACCGCAAGCTCCTCCAAATTGGAGTTTGCAAAGCCCTAATACTACACTAACCCATCCTTCCTTCTTCACCAAGAGCTCCACCAAAAGCATTGTTAGTCCTGCGAGTCCACCCCCTCTTCCTCTTCCTCCTTTTCCTCGTCCTGCTCCTGTCAACTTGCTAAAATCAGAATCAACAATTCAGCAACTGCTGGATGATATGATCATCATCAGCTCATGGGTTCATCTTCTCTCCGGCAAATGGATTATGAATGTCGCGCCTTTGCGGGGAGCACACCTGCGCTGACGACAACCAGCGTCTGCTGCAGAGGAACAAAGCTCGGAATCCGTGGATATGGCGTTCGAGCTTTGAATCTGGGATTTGGGTTAGGGTTTAGGGTTTTTGAAGGGTTTGAGATAGAGGGGAGTTTTGCTGGGATTTGGAGTCTTGTAGGGTTTTGAGGTCGGGGGTGGGGGTTTTGCTGGGTTTTGGGATTAGGGGTTTTGTAGAATGTTTAGGGTTAGGGCTTGCAGGGATTTGTGATTGAGGGGCTTTGTGGGGATTTGAGGGTTGTGTAGCATATTTAGGTTGAAGATTTTGTAGGGTTTTGGGATGAATGGGGCTCTCTAGGGTTTTCAGGATTTAGGGTTAGGGATTTTGCATGGTTTTTGCTTGGGGTTTTTAATAGGCTTTTGGATTTTGGGGTTTGGTAGGGAATTGGGATTTTGTATGGTTTTGGGATTAGAAGTTTTATTAGGGTTTTGGGATTCAGGGTTTTTGTAGGGCTTTGGGGTTAATGGGTTTTGTAGGGATTAAGGGGATTTGTAGGGTTTGCAGATAGGGAGTTTGTAGGGTTCTGGGATTAAATGGGGTTTATAGTTTATGGGGTACTCAGTTGGTAAATATTTCAGATTTTATTTTATTTTATTTTATTTTGCTTGTATATTTGAGGGAGGGTAATTGGTTTGAAGAGGGTACATAGAAATACATGCCAAAATCATTATATAGCATATATGCATTTTCCTATTTTGCAATGCATGCATGCAATTATTGTGATAGATTTGTTTGAATTATGGTGATTAAGTAACTTAGTATTGAATATATTTGCTTTTGACATTTTATCATTATTTATTACATTAATTACCTTGAAAAAAACCACTTCCCATATGCGCTAGGGGACTCCTTTAGAATTTAAAAAATTTACAACCTTTTTTTAACTCTAAAATGCTTTGAACATAATTTTTAACATTATTGATTGATTTGATTATATTTTTGTAAATTGTTTTAATGGGATGTTTGAAATCTCATGTGTTTTGTGAGTTTGCAATGTCAATTGCACAAGTAATTAGCTTTCTTCTTTTTAGGATTGTGCCATTTTTTTTTTTCCTTATTTTTAAACCTATTTATACATGCATGACATGTATAAGAAAAACGATGAAATATTTATCCTTGCTTTGTGAATAAGATAAATGTGCATAATACCCTTACTTGGATTGACAAACTTTTTGAAATTTTGTTGAAACCTATTTATGTTTCCCTAACTAATTTTTTTTTTTTGAAATTTTTCATTTACTATTTAGCTGATATATTAAAATTAATATACCTAGCCAACATTACCAACATTGGATAAAACCCTATACCTTGAAAAAGTTGAATTGTTAAAGAAAATAATTAGGATTTTGATGTTTTAGACCCTCATGTCATTTTATTTTATGAAACTTAACATAGCCTTTTTGTTCTCATTTCACATTTGAAGGATATTTTCTTGAAGAAGGTGCATTTCATAATTTTTTCCATTGGTCACCAACACCATTATTTAGGTTAAACATTTGATCAATTATAATCTAATTTTGTAAAAAACTACAAATAATGATTCTTGGTAGATGATAAGGAATATGATACAAGTGATATAATATATTTATGATTTAATGTTATTATGAAGGTTAATAATGAGTCTTCAAAAGTCGGTTAGTGTTTTTTTTGGTCAATTTTTTCATGGATGTTAGCCTCATGTTTGAATATCAAAATAAAATCATAATTTTCAACCTAATTCAACAACAACAAATCAATCCTAAGTTGTTTTCTTTTCAACAAACCAATGATTAAACCATTGCTTGTTTACAAAATGGCTTTGATCTCTTTTCGAAGATTAACCTTTTGAAGACAACAAAGCTTTGATTATAGGCATCAAAATTTGATAAATAATTTGAATTAGAAAAGAGTTTTCAAAATCAAAGTTGAATGTTTACAATTAAATTGAAGGTTGTCATGTGCCTAGTGATTATACTAATGTAATTATTTGGCAACAACATTTATTATTTATAGGTGAATATTTTACCTCTCCTCCAAGTTGAAGATCCTTTGATCTTGCACAGATAATGGGTGCACAACATTCACAAATTATGGGCTTGCACACCAACATTTTAAAAATTAGTGAAAAAATTTACCAAAATGCAATAGCTTGTTCAAACTTGTGGTGTATGTAGGTTTATAGGCTGCAAAGTGAAGGGCTTAAAAATGGAAATGTTGCCCAATACCAAAGGCACAAATGTGCAATTCACCAAGTAAGTGCACAACATTAATTTTAAAAAAATTAAAACCTATGCAAATCACATGGAGTTTAATGGGCTTGAGGTTTGTGGCATTTTTTTGCATTTTGTTTGTTTTGTGTGTGAGATTTAGAAAGGTATCATATATTCCAAATGCAAGTCTAGTGAGAAGAGAGGGTGAGGTTATGTGCTTCCCTTTCCCCTTTGAGTTATGGTGGGAGAGAGCCCTCTTCCCAAAGCAAATTTAAGGTTAATACTTGTGTGAGAATATTAATGTTTTTATTGTGTTGAATAGGTGATGTGAAGAAAAGTTATGGTGTTTTTATTTATGGCCATTTTTTATTTTTTATTTTTTTCCTTTTTTGTTTCAATTTTGTGATGTAGTTGAGGTTGTGCTTGTCCCCAAGCTGATTTAGTCAAATTGGGCAATAAACAATATATGGAAGGAAAAAAATTAAACATCCTTATATATTATATTTTTGCTACCTTTGAACCATGTGTAGGAATCTGGCATCTTGACACATTTTTTTAGATTTTTTTTTGTCAAAATTTGGAAATTCCAAAAACCCAACCATTGAATTTGCGACCTAATTTTTTTCCAAAAGTTCCAAAAATGCACAAAGAAAGAGAAGACTCAAGTGTGCATGCACAATCTACAGAAATTATTAGACATAAATCGGGTTTATTGGCCATGCCTACCAAGGCAAGAAGGATATTGTGTTTAGATTCATTATAGGGTATAGTAGCATAAGGGATTTTGGCCCCCCTAGGTAATAATAATAATAATTGGTCTATTTTTAAATGAGGATTTTTGAAACATGATTTTTTTTGGCTTGTGTTGAAACCTGAGATTAATTATGGAGTTATAATATCTTGAAGGATTTTAATTTCTTTTAGAGGATTTTTCGAAGATTATATATTTGCATGGTGAATTATTTGAGTTTTTCAAAACGAATTATTTGATTTTTCGAAGAATTATATTTTTGCATGGTGAATTACTTGATTGTGCATCATCAGCAAATTTTCTGTGACTAAGTTTGTTGCCAAATTGAAATACCGTAGTACCTTGCCCATTTCAACACCTGTCTGTTGAATAATTAATTAATTAATTATTTTGAAATTTTTATTTTAACATACGGAATATTCCTAAGTATTCACTATTATCCTTCACAATATTTTTTGATTTGGAAGAAATAATTTTTTAAATTTTCAAACATTTCTTAAACTAATATAGTTAGTGTTGAATTGGCCGAGGAACTCGGGGTATATGACTTACACGTCTTCTTCAAAAAGGAAATGAGGTTGCATATGAGCTAAAAAAAACTTGCCTAAGCAACTTGGGGACAAAGTCTAGGGCGAGAATTGGGCGGGTATTTGATATTGTCAATAACCGCTAATCTTTGGTGTTGTTGGAAAGATCTTGATGAGCAGGATTTAAGGAATTTATTTGGTAAGATTTAGATTCAGAATGTGAGAGGTATTGATTTTTAAGCGATTTGAAGGAAAAATCAGTTGAGAACCTGGTAACACTTGGACTGGCGGCAGAGGCCACACTATGTGCATGAAACCTTGAAATTCTGAAATACTACATTCGAAGCTTGCAATTGGATTCCTAGCTAGTCTACAAAACAAAACAAAACAAAACAAAACAAAACAAAAAACTTTCAATTGGAATCCACCTACCTTTTGAGAAACTAAAAAAATGGGTTATGTCATAATGAAAATTGCAAATCACAGTAGATATGTTTACATGATACAATTGTGAAAAAAATATTCATGATGTCTTATTTGATTCCTAAGGTATTCAAGAGAAAAAACCATTAAATATAATTTAAGGTTTTGGTTTGAATTAAAGACTTTTGAAATTGAGTATGTGTGGAATTGGATAATGTCCATTTTGAAGGCTCCAATCTTTTTAATTACATTAATGCAAACTTGGTAACATTCCACCCTATACCCGGTGGGGGCTTTGATGCAGTTTCTAATACCTACCCAACACTTGTTACTCCCTTCCATACTATCCATATCCCATCTATTCCGAGGCAAAGTCAAGTAGTCATTGACAACCATGAGCAAACACCAAAATTGGATCACAAACTTTCAAGGTTGTACATCACCACTGTGATCATCAATGTCATAACATTGATCAGATCGAGCATGGCTTCTATGCACAAGATCTGGATGGGATACACTGCAATTCTCTCAAAATGGCCTCTTGGGTTGGGCCCATGAGAAGGAGAAATTCATAGAAGCTTAGACCAACTTGCAACTGAAAACTCTCATTTCCTCCTACATTCAACTAATTTTGGGGGACAATTTTAATGTGCAAGAAGAGTTGACAACAATGAGCTGATTTTGAGAAAAATCCGTAGTTCGAAATTGTTGAGCTTAACAGCCTTTTCAACAAATGTAAACCAATGCCCAAAATTTGTTTTGACCAGCTGCCCTTTCTGTTGTTGCTTCAACTTAGTACTAATGTGGCAGAAAGCACTCAAGAACAAACTCAAGAATGCACTCACAGACTCACCCAAACTGAGCTTCAAATCTCACTTTGTTCCCATCACACTCTTTTGAGACAAGCAATCAAGTTGACACTTTGCCGCCACCACTAGCCCCTCATTTGTGTGCCCTACTCCTACTGTCCTCTCTCATTTGTGCAACTGATGCACACAGTATCATGGTGCACATGTGGAGTGCTTGAGTACTGTATGAAGCAACACACATACTTCATAGCTGGCTTATTCTGATCCCAGAGCTTACATGGAAGTGAAAGCTTTGTTCGGACCCATTTGATCTAGAGCCCAATTCTAGCACTCACTTATGAGAAGTATGTGAAACTTGTTAGGGATTTTTTTTTGGTGAAGGAGGTTAATCTTCTGAAGAGGTTGATTTGTTTTTGGAACCCAATTCCACAATGCGAGCAAGGTTTCAACTTTTTCATGTTTTGGGGGTTTTATCTCTCAAGGGTGTGGTGGCTTTGGAGTCTCCTCTTTCATGTTCTGATGTTCTAAAGCACACGAGAGAAATAAAAAGTAGTTGGTTCAATGGCATAAATTTGTGTGCATGTTTTTATGTGTGTGAATTTGTTAGTTCCAATAGTATGGCTGCCCATGTAGGAGAACATGACTGATTATCTTCTTACAGTATAAGTTATACATACCATTTAGCAAACCTACTTCAATCTCTCTAGTGCTTACATCCCGTAAAGCACTGCCTGGATTTTTCCTTTGTATTTTCAGCTCCCTTACCTGCCTGAAGAAACCTGTTTTCAGCAAGGGGGATCTTCAATGGAAGGTACCAGCCAGGCTGTACAGGGATCTTCTGACCAGCAGAAGGTGCCAGGCAGCCTGTCACTTTTTCTAAAAAGTGAAAAAATCCCAGCTCTACTTTACCTATGAAAGGGCCTGAGTCCAGGCCCTTCCGTAATTTGAGATCTGTGCCTGAGTCCAGGCCCTTCCGTGATTTGAGATCTATGCCTGAGGCCGGTTTCCTATACATAACACTATATCCACACTTGTTCTCACAACGAGCGGCCATTCCCAAAATAAGGGACCTAGCATGGTGATAGTTGAGTGCAGCCAATATTTTGGGAATGTCCCTTGATGCCAATTGGTAAAGGTAAAGAATGAGCTTCACCAATTGTAAAGCACCGGGTGAACATTATCATGAACTTAAACATGTGTACATCACAAAAAGTACCAGGCATGGTTCTCAATTCTTACACCGTACACCTTAATGTTGCATTCACACCAAGGTGATAGAATGGAGAAACTTTTAAAAAATAAACTAACCCTAATGCTATCCCAACAAAAGGGGTAAAACTTGACTTGGCAAATGACATGGGATTGGGTTAAAAGGGGGATAAATGTTTTGGGATATCTTAACCCTAGGAATAAATATCTTCATTTTTCCTAGATTTGAGATCAAGTTAGGGTGGAATAAGGAGGTTAATGTGACCCCTTGATTTCAAATGGTTTAAATACCTCCTCATGTTCACAAGAATTTCTGATCTTATTCTTGTCAACCTAATCTCTTTCATGTGAGAGAGCACCCAGAATTGTGGGCAGGAAAAAAATATTTTGTTCAAGCGTTCTAATCTGCCCAAAGTTATCAGGCAGCATACAAATTCCTGAACTGCTTGAAATTCTTTAAGCATCTGGATTTTCCCAATGTGCCCAAAATGTTTGGGCATAAATGAAAATTTTCTTCAATTTTTATAAGGTACCAAATTATCATGCAGCACACAAATTCGCAAAATGCCAAAAAACTTTCACGCATCAGGATTTTTCCAAAATAACCAAAAATTTAGGACAGCAATGAATTTTTTTTCAACCTTTATAATCTTCCTGGGCAGCCTTAAAATTACAAAAACTGCCCAAATTTTTTTGAGCATGCTGGAAATTTTTTTGAGCATCAAGATTTTTTCAAGTTCCCCAACTTTTAAGCAGAAATGGAAAGAATCAACCTATATAATCTGCCTGAAATCATAGGGCAGAATTTTAAAAATTCCCAAGCTGCCAAATTTCTTTTGAGCATCCTGAAAACCATTTCTCAGGAATTCTCTTAATGCCCAAGCATGAAAAAAAAATAAAATCATAAGTTTCCTCAAGCTGCCCAAACTTTTTGGGTAGTTTGGAAAACTCCTCAATACAAACATTTCAACATAGGGTTAAATTAATCCCCCTAGTACTATTTTATCTTTCCCCTTGGTGTGAACATTAGAGGGATGTTTATTTTAGTCATTTTAACCTCCAAATCAAATCAAGAGAGGATTAAATGAAATAAGGATATCCCTACTACTAACCCTTGGTGTGAATGCAGCCTAAAAGAGTTGGTGGGGGGGGGGAATCTTACATCCATAAGGAGGCATAATTTCAAAAACAGGGAATTTGTGACAGTTTCAGAATTATTTTTCACAAAATGATGAAAAATTTTGCCACCAAAAAAATCAGAAAAAAATTAGTTTTCATGGTTTTTCAAACTTTTTACAAAAACTGTACTTAAATGGTGATGAATGTTTTAACTATCTTTTTTCATCACAATTTTAATTTTTAAAAATGTGATACAACGATTGGAATTGCCCCTTCCAACCCAAACATTCAAGGTTTGGTTCTTTTTTCAACTTCTTATTTTCTTTCATAGATGGATGAAAAGAAGGATGTAGTTCTCGGACAAATTCCTCAAGCAAGCTTTCTCAAGGAAGATCGGGGTATAAATTGACCAACAAAATAAAATAAACAAACTATCTTCCTTGAAATCATCTCTTTTGAAAATTGGAATTGAAACTTGAAATGGCACTATTGTTCTTGTAAAAGAGTTTTAGTTTTTTTTTTTTTAAGGTATAAGCAGCAAGGCCTTTTAAAAGTGTGTCCCCCTTTCTCGAAAAATCAAGCAATTCTTTCTTAATTGAGTAAAAAATAATGGGTTTGATGCATTGTTTCATTGATTGTTAGGATTTGGTTTTTAATATATATATCTTCCCAATTTTCTCTTACTTTAACAACTCACTCCTCTTGAGTATGGGCACATATTTATGTAAGTTATTACAAAAAAATTGGTGCAATGTAAATGAAACCAAATTGATTCTTAACTCCAACTGAGCTCCAATTTTATAAGAAGTCTCCAGAATTGAAGGTTTTGTGTAAATTTTAAAAATTGTCCTCAAACCAACATTGAAGGTTCTATGAATTAAAAATAAAAAATGAAATTGAAGCTTCCTCAGCAAGAACCTAAAAAACATAGGTTGATACTTGGTACCTTTTATCTTTTTGAGTGAGATCTCTTAATGATATGAAGCCCAAAAAAATTAGATTTGAACTCAAAGACTCTGATTTAGTTTAAGTATGGGAAATTTGTAATATTTAGAAATAATCTAAATGGATTTTGGGATTTTTACCATGGTAACAATGTGGGTGCCGGTTCACCCAAGGCAGTTATTGAGAAGTTGTGAACCAGATTTTCTTTATTTGTGAATTTTTGCTGAAAAGAAAAATCATAAACTTAAGGTAGGGTCAGTTTTGTTGCTAAATAATAATCCTCAAAATCATGAAACGAATTTTTGCAAAAAATATGAAGTGGACATGTTGAAAATCATCATGATGATCATAAGCTACACTCTGAATAATTTCAATGCTCAAATGACAATATCCTAGTAAATCATGGAAAATAATAATAATTTCAATTTTTTTTTAAAATTAAGAAATAATAATCATTCATTTTGTCGATGTGGAAACTGACCCTAGACTACAATAATTGAAAATTTTGAAAATGAAGTGACTATTGAGGTTTTCAATTGGTAGATTTTTGTATATTTTGGCTCCAGCATGTTACCCCTGCAATATAGAAAAGGATGCTTTATTTTATTTTTAAAATCATACTCTTGTTTATAGCCAAAATTGGCTTAAATCTTCCAATGGATGATCACCACTTTGGCCACATCACAACAAAATTGACACCGCAAAAAAGAGAAAAGGAGAAGAACTCATGTCTGGGAACATGTTTAGTGTTTATTCCTGGGTGTCGGAAATAGGTAGTCTATGTTATTATACACGTTCCTTGGACTTCCATGCGAAAGTGGGGATTTTACCTTTGTTGGCTTTTGAATGGGAAGTCGCCATGCGTTGACTTCCTAAACGTTGGTCGTTGACTTTTGTGTAGGGGCGAGAATTTTTTTTTGGTGGCACAAATGAAAGGAACTTGATTGCTTTTTTGTAAGGACAAGATTTCTTTTTGTGGCACAAATGAAAGGAACTTCAGTGCTTTTGTGTAAGGACAAGATTTCTTTTTGTGGCACAAATGAAAGGAACTTCAGTGTTTTTGTGTAAGGACAAGATTTCTTTTTGTGGCACAAATGAAAGGAACTTCACTGCGAAAAATACCCACAAGGCATCACAAAACACGCTGGCCCTGCCATGCCAACAGATAAGATGTTGTGCATCTACTTACTGTGTCCACATTCTGAACACCAAAAAATCTGTTCCAATCTACTAAACAGTCTAAACATTTTCACCAAAGAAATCAGTTCATCTAATGTGACACCGGTTTTAATAAAAATAAATCTTTCAAAAGTTTGGATCCAATCCGATAGTCCCTTGCCCAACAAAGAACACAACCCTAAAGGGCTGACGGATCACAAACCGCAAACACAACCAAAGGGCACGAACCAACAAGAAAATAACAACTAAAAAAATGGAACCCATCAACGGTAGCCGATAGGACCACCTAATGTTCATGTCATCAAGATCGTTGAACTAGTAGTGTTGGCCAGTTCTTGATTTTTGGAAAAACAAGGGGGTGTGTCACACTGTGTTCCCTTGCCATTTACATTGAAAAGTATCTTATGGCAAAGGAAGAATTATGGAAACTCAAATATTTCACCATGCAAAAATATAATCTTCAAAAAAAAAACCCTCTAAAAGAAAGCAAAAATACTTCAAGATATTATAATTTTATAACTAATCTCAAGTTTCAACACAAGCCAAAATATCATCTTACAAAAATACTCCTATAAAAATAGACCTATTATTACCTAGGGGCCAAAATCCCTTAAGTTACTATACTCTATAATGAATCTAAACACAATTTCAATATCAATATCAAAACATTGGGTGAAGGTGGTTATTTAAACGGGTGCAGGTGTGAACTTGGTTCTTCATATTTTTGAACCCCACATTTTGGTACACTTTTTCAAATTCAACAACCTTTGAGCCCTATTTGAAAACCTCATCCAATTGCATGTACACATTAGACACTCCTCACAAGTGTATATTGTAGGTATAGAGTTTTACAAAAACAATTTAAAATGAAAACTAAGGATTGCCTAGGTGCAGACTTCTACACATAATTAAAACAAATCAAATACCTTTAAATTTTTAGTCTACTTAGTCACTTTTTAAAAGGCTCGACCTATTTACTTAAAGAACCTAAACTTGTGATGAAACTTTTTGTTTTTCAAAGTTTTAATTTCAATTACGATTTTATTCAAAGACTTATTTATAATTTTAGTCTTGTGTTATTTCCACCAAAAAGATGTTACTACATGTTTAAGACCCAAGAACCTCAAATTGGGAACTTGCCAACATTAGTTATAACACATATTCCTTACAAGTGGGATGTATCTCACATCTATAAGTATTAAGTATAATATACCTCCTCTTTTTTTGGAAGGATATTCATGGATATAAGATAACTTCCTAACATATTTAGGAATTTTGTCAAGTGTTTTATCATGGATAGAAGATAACTTCCTAATATATTTAGGAATTTTGTCAAGTGTTTTATCATGGATATAAAATAACTTCTTAATATACCTTCTAGTGGTCAAATTAAACCCAAAAATACGTTAGATTTGGACTCCTAGATGGCGATCTAACACGAAGTTGTAATTATACCTGGTGGGAGGTCTCATGGTGTTTAATTAGGTTAATATTTAAATAACATCTTGTAAAGAAATAATGGCTTAACATGTTAGCTAGCACTAAATTGAAAGTTAATGATTTTTTTTTTATTCATTCACAATTAGGATAATTATGGAAAAGCATTTTGTTAACCTCGAATCCTTAGAAGAACCAAAATATACATTGGAAAGCAAATCAAATTGGTTTGCTTTAATGTTTAGGGGTTAATTTAACATCCATGTTAAAGCCATTTTAAGAGCTACTATCTAACATTGTGCTTTTATATTTAAGGGTTAGTATCACCTAATGTTAGGGTTGCAACGTTAAAGATTACCTTAACAACCCTATCATCATCATGTGGCACTTTGGCCAATGTTAACATCATGAAACACAAGCATCAACATTTTATTTTTTTGCAATACATCCACACCAAGCAATGGCTAGCAACTACATTTGCCTTTGTTGATATTGTTATGTGAAGTGTGTTTAGACTTGCATCAACATGTATTTTCTTTCCCCTCCTTTTGTTTTGTGCTTATCTTTTTATGTTCAATGTTTTCCAATTTTTATGCATTTAGAGGTCTTTGTGCTTGTGCTTTCACTATGTGTTTACTTTCATCATTTGTTTACATTTTGTTGGTTTTGCCCATAGGGAAAATACTCATTCATTAGCCAATGTGAAGATGACAAGTGTTCACAGAATGAAAATTTTCAATGCATTTGGTAAGATCTTTTATTTTGCATTTATTTTTTTATTTTTTTGCTGCAATGAAACAATGAATGATGTTGATGTATTTTTCCCTTGCCTTTTTTTTCGATGTTGTTCCTCTTTTAAAGAAATAGGTTTCTCTCTATCTAAAGAGGGAGGATTTTTGCTTCCTTGTTGTTATTGTTGTTGTTGTGGTGGGACAATATATTATCCATCTGAAGCAAATTTGGTTTGTTGTTTATTTTGGAGTCCTTTCCAAGATTGTCATGTATGGTATGTGTGTATATGTGGGACAAGGTGGTGTAATAAAAGTACCCATGGGAATGGGATGATGATATATGCATCACCTAAATCCATGGCCTTATGTATTGGTAGTTTGGATTTTTCGTGGCATTTGCTCGTGTGTGCAACAATGGAACTAGAATCAACCCAAATGGTAGCAACAATGCAAGATCAAATGCATAAAGCATGGATGCAACAGATGGAAAAAACTTTTGTAGATTACATGTTATGAAAAAAATGAAGCACACAAAGAGTGCTTCCATCTACAATAGTGTCTTTCTCACTCATCAAGCTTAAATGAATCTAGTTTAAGTGAAAGCATGCCAAACATAGGGTTAGAAGGTGTTGCGGAATTTATTGTAAACACACATCATTATTAATAGCAGCAACAACAACAATAGTTGGAAAAGTTTCACCAGCACTTGGAATTGCATCAATCCCATGTATCATCCCCCCATGTTTCTTCACTAGCACACCATGAACAATAAAACATTGTTGAACATTCACATGCTTAAGTTTAGGTGCTCTAGCATCTAGACTTTCCATCCTTAAATCTATAGTATTCACTCCATACACTCGCTCAAATCCATTCACCAAATGAACAATGTTTTATGAATGAACTTGAAAATATAGAACAAGTCATTGCAAGGTCAAATTTCCAACATCAAGTAGGGCATCAACAACATCATTGGTTGTTGCAGCAATGCTCAGATGAACAAGCAAACCACAAGTTTGAGCAACAACATTTCTTCATATGCAACAACGGAACAAGCATCAAAAAATTCAATTTGAAGAACAAGTTCCAGTGCATCAGCAATCAACACATAATCTTCAAAACAATGCGTTCACTACTGTATCTACATCACAACAACATGTAACATGGCAATCTATATCTATTGGTGATGCCTTCTTTTCTCCACAATATATGTGCTCATCATCACCTCATTCCAATAGTATAAATTTACCAATTATTTGCCTTCATAGTGGTTCAACAGTGGCTTCCCTTTTAAATCCTTTGAAACTATGTGATATGTCAAAGCCCAACTCAATGCATCTAGGATTTAGGCTGGTTCATATGTCAAAACCACTTGAGGCAAACCCCTAGGTGATGTTGAACTCCTTGCCAGAAAAGGGAAAGCTTCTCCAAGCAGTGATGTAAGCAAAACCATCGTTACAAATTATGCTATTGGTTAGGCCCCTTTCGCAATGGCAATATCCACCTCAAGTCCTTGACACAATCAACATTCCACAAGTGCCTATATCATCCTCAACTTCTTGTGATTCTCGAACAATGATCACAAACATGGATCTAATGGTTGTGAGGCATTTTAATTCACATAGTGCGGTGCATCTTTTGGGACCTACTTGCATCCAAGATAACATCTCTTGCCTTCCATCACCTCTTTCATCAAGTTCAATAGCCCCTTGTGCTATTGGTCTTGCATCTCAAAGTATCATGCACATGAACAACATCATGGGTTATGTGAACCCAAATAAGAAAATGTTCCATCAACAACCCCTTTAGTATCCCAAAATCCATTGATCATATGGACTATACACTAGACTAAACCTTTTAATGACCCTACACAAGGTGTAACTTTTGCATTAATCAACCCCAATCAAGCAAGAATCTTGGGTAAGTGAACAAATTTGCAAGGCATTTGGTGCATTGTGCGTGTTGGAAAAAGGTTTTTTGTATTATTGTTGTTGTTGATGATGATGATAATGATTAATGTGTGTGTGGAATTTTCTCCCTTTACATTTGTGAAATATTTATTTGCGACATCAATCAATCAACCCCCCCCCCCCCCCTCTTTTTTTTTTTTTAAAGATTTATTTCAAAATAAAAAAAATATTTTGTGGTTTTAAAACAATGATTTGTTTTATTTTATTTTTTTTTTTT
>Ga0116227_10006207_pt1 | contig 24420 bp, 14 predicted proteins | sample S1TSphgellanicum_FD_89693 | JGI IMG/M metagenome (GOLD analysis project Ga0116227, IMG submission 89693) | Host-associated microbial communities from peat moss isolated from Minnesota, USA - S1T2_Fb - Sphagnum magellanicum MG | ecosystem: Host-associated > Plants > Peat moss > Unclassified... | reverse complement strand
TTTTTTTTTTTTTTTTTTTTTTTATAATTTTTTTTTTTATTTTTATATATTTTTTTAAAAATTTTTTAATTTTTTTTTTTTTTTTTTTTTTTTTGCCCTTACATATTTTTCATTGTCAACTTCCCACTAGCATAATAGAGTTTATTCAACTGCTTATAGATAATGATCATCACATTAGCTACATCACAAAATTCAATAATAAAAACACTGGTTCTGATGGCTTTTGTATTTTATCAAAAATATAAGTGCAAGGTAAAGCCAAGAGTTGTTCTTGCCAGACTATTTATTGGCCTTGCCTACCAAGGTAAGGATATTTATTGTGTTTAGATTCATTATAGAGTATACCTAGTAGCTTAATGGGCTTTGGCCCCTAAATACTAGGTCTCTATTTTTATCTGAGGTTTTTTGAAATATGATATTTTGGCTTGTGTTGAAACTTGAGATTAGTTATAATAGAGTTCTAATATCTTTAGAGGATTTTTGGAAGATTATTATTCTAAAAAAATTTTGAAGATTATATTTTTGCATGGTGAAATATTTGAGTTTCCATAATTCTTCTTTTGCCTTAAGATACTTTTTAATGTAAATAGCAAGGCCACAGTGTGACACACCTATAGAACTGTGTGTATAGAACGTCTGTATAATACGTATGTATAATACAACGTATAATACACGGCCATGTGTACAACTATACAACTGCGCGTGTTGTAGGCTACAACTTTAGCTGCTAGCTGCAGGCTGCGCACTACGCAGCCCTCATTGAATTGCAGGCTGCGCACTACGCAGCCCACATTGAATCGTTAGTCCGCAGTCGACACCATCCTGATTCCTGCACCATCGTCCATTGCACCATCATCCATCATGGGTCCGAAGAAGGAGTCCTAAGAGACGTTTGGACTGATCATCTGTCGTCAATACGGGCTGCTGCTGCTGATTTGTTCACCATATTAAACAAAACGTATTATACGTATTATACGTATTATACAACCCACATTTCAAAAATTCATAAAACACAGTTCCATAGACACACCCCTGATTTCAACAGTTTTAGATGCTTCTATCTTAATATCTTTGGGGGTAACAAAGGTTGATTAAAATGCACTCCATCTTATCACTAAGAATGCTAACCAGTGATTTATTTTTATTATTTTAATTTTTTGGTTGGAAATTTTTTTGCACCGTCACAACAAAAAAATTGTAAAAAATTGGAAATTTTAGATGTGTAATTTTATTTTTTTAAATTGCTAAAATTTTGCAAAAAATTGTCAAACTTTCCAAAACTACACAAAACTAAAAAATAAACCAAAATTAAATAAATGCTAATACTGACCCACCAATGAATATCTCATTTATGGGGTTGAACTTGAAAGGAAGGTATGATTTTCTTCTTGTGCAATCAGTCAATGGACCAACCTGTTACCCTAAGCTTGGTAGATATCACAAGCTACAGTGTAAAGTTCACCAAGTTCCAATTGGGATATCAGATGCCGAGATGATCTAAAATAAGCAAGAGAAAAAAAAACAACAACAACAACAAGGAGGCTACTACTACGACGGGCTTGCTAGTCTTATAGCCACTCAAAAGATAGATTCTCATAGCTTTTGGATGAACTTGTAGACTTTTCCCCAGGAAGCCTGAAGCCTCGGTTGCATGTCTTGCTGCAATGGTGGTCATTCGAACACGCAACATCTCTTGCTTGGTTGAGAGCCCCAAGAAAATTCCACCTGGTGACATCAGTGTCTTATAGAGTGCACTTCGTTGGCGAAATTCCATGGCCAGGTTCAAAATGTGGACCTGGACATCATCATCATCGCCATCGTGGGTTGGGGGGACATTCATTAGCTGTGTTTTACTCGGTCATATATATGTGCGGCCCAGTGTTGTTGGGACCTACTTATCCCGATGATCATCATCATCATCGGGAAGTAAGAAATGCACATGTCCTCACATATACATAGAGAGAGAGAGAGAGAGAGTCTGATGAGCTTGACTGGGTATTATTATGTTTGACCACACTGAGTGCAGAACAGAATGTCTTTGTGCCCAATAGTGTTGTTTTTGGACAATTTTGAAACTTAGCCAAACTGGTGATCATCCATAAGAAGATTTAACCAAATTTTTGCTGTAAAATTTGCAATGTAGTCAAACTGGTGATCATCCATAAGAAGATTTAACCAAATTTTTGCTGTAAAATTTGCAATGTAGTCAAACGGGTGATCATCCATAAGAAGATTTAACCAAATTTTTGCTGTAAAATATTGCAATGTAGTCAAACTGGTGATCATCCATAAGAAGATTTAACCAAATTTTTGCTGTAAAATTTGCAATGTAGTCAAACTGGTGATCATCCACAAGAAGATTTAACCAAATTTTGTTGTAAAATATTGCTATGAAAGTTTCTGTTTTTTGAAAAAAACATCCATATATGATTTTTGGATATGTACTTGAACCATGTGTACATATGGTTGAATCGCAGAGTTTTGACAGGTCTCCGACAAATAATTATTTAATTTTTGAAATTTTCATTTTGGAAAACTAAAATATTTCGTGAATATTATTCCACTAGATGCTTCATTTGACATTCACCCAAAAATTAATTCCTTGAGAAAAATTATTTTTCTTGGAAATTTCAGCATGTCTAAAATTGATATTATTTTTGCCAAACCTGCGATTCAACTACAATAGATTTGTAGATCTGCCCACAACCAGCTGAACTCTGGCTTCTTCTTGCTACAAGTTTGGTGAGATCCAGGTTCAAAAAATTGCATGTTTCTGCGGGTGTTCTCTAAGCCTGGGTTGTTACAGTCTTTGGGCGGGCATTAGAAACTGCACCAAACCCCTCAATGGTTATCAGGGTGGTTCTTTTGGGTTCATAACCATGGTTCTTAAAAATGGGTCAACAATTGGTTCTCATCTATTAACCATGGTTCTCCAAAAATGGGTTGACAACTGGTTCTGATCTATTAACCATGGTTTTCCAAAAATGGGTCCAAAACTGGTTCTGGTCTATTAACCATGGTTCTCCAAAAATGGGTCCAGAACGGGTTCTAATCTATTAACCATGGTTTTCAAAAAATGTGTCCAAAACATGGTTCCGATCTATTAACCCTGCTTCTCAAAAAATGGGTCCAGAACTGGTTCAGATCCATTAACCATGGTTCTTAATGTTAACTGCCGGTTCTTCCATGAGGACTGTCAATTCTTTGAGGGTTTTGAAATACCCAAAATCCAGGGTTCTTTGATTCCAATTCTTTTTAAAACCCCAGAACCCATGATCCTCTGATTCTAACATAATCTGGAAAACCAGAAGCAATGGTTATCCACAAAATCAAATACCCGGCCAACCCTATTCCTTACACACGAGGACCGAAATATTATTGGCTTTCTTTTCTATTTTTGGCACAATTGAAATAAAATCCATATGCAAACAAAATGAATGCACACACAAGAGACTGAATTTGCAATCAACTCAGATACCTAATCAAAACCTTCTGTACAAACAATTAGCCAAATTTGGCTTTTAATATGAACTATGAAAGTATATATATATATATATATATATATATATAAGTATCCTTGTAAATTATTGCTTATAAACTCCCCCCCAAAAAAAAATCTGAAAAAGCTCTCAATTTGTCGAAAAATGGTGAATTGAGGTGCTATTGGGAACTTGAGGAACATATTGGGAATTGGATGGTAACCCATTGGGAACTTGATGGGAACACATTGGGACAGGAACCACCATTTCATTTAAATTTTTAAAGGTTGAAGGTTTTTTCAGATTGATGTAAGAACCACAAAAGTGTATTCTCTTTGTAATCTCAACCCATGTTATAATTTGACTTTACTCACGGGTTCAATTTCATGGGTAGTTCTTTCAATCTGCTATTGTGCCAAGTTTGACAATTTGGCCACAAAAGTCCTCATGGAAAGGGTATTGTTATTATACCCTTTCCCACAATTTTAGGACACTTTAACACACCGAGTGAGGTCTCAGGATGGGCAGCAGCCCCTTGCTTTTTACACAAGCACCTACTTTGGTTTTTGAACATGTGCCCCCAAAAGATTCCAAGTCGGAGGGATACATACCCACTTGAAAAACTTTGGTTGAAAAAGTTTGGTTATAAGCCGTGTAAAAATATATAGATATGCATTTACAAAACATTAGACATTTTATTTAAATACATAACAAATTTCTCTTCTTTTGAGCTTGAATGATTTGAGAATTGATTGTTAAATTTTTTTTAAATTAATTGTTTTGAAAAGAGATAGACATCTAGAACATTGTAGCAATAATGAGTTGTCAGATATTTCTTTTTCATTTTAAAACATTAAATTGAAGATAAAGGCAACTTCATACATATAACACATGTATGAAAAAATTCCAATTCAAAATGTAACGCAACCATTGAAATATCTTATACACAAACCAACCCACCAACTATGCACATATAATTTCACACTTGAAAGCTCATTTTCAAGATTTTTTTTTTATGTCACTATGCAAGTATGATTGGTGCCTTCCCCCTTGCCCTCTTCGCATTCTTCTATTTTACCTAATCTTGAAAACAATGATTTTGAGACTCTCTTTCTCTTCCCAAATATAATAGTCAAAAAATCACAATAGTCAAAGTGGCCCAAAGTCATGATGATATGTACTACATACTTTCTAACTCGTGTGTCGCACTACTCCTACGCACACCTAGACTTTTGTGCGCCTAAACTTTTGTGTTCTCACCTTATGTTGCTTAGGGTTTGAGTAGCTAAAATGTGAACTCAAGGAAAGAACAAAACCTCCTTCCAAACTTAATTGGTAGCCAAATTTCTTTTTAATAGAATAGATGACGCTAATATGATGTTATGTTGCCAAACTGGACTTATAAGTACGATATAATTATATTGGTAGATATTGATTATTGTCATTGACAAATGAGAAAAAATAATTTAAAATTTTTTAAAAACTTGTCATAAATTATTTCTTTGTTTGATTCATGGACATGTTGAAATTTTTAATTATCAATTTTTAGACATGTTTCACGATTTTTTGAATTGATCATTTGGGCTCCGTACTACAAGATGTTGAAAAAACTTTGTGTTAAAACAACCCATTGGGTATACAAAAGAGAGAGGGGGAGAGATGGCCCCACCATTGTTGTTGGGTTCATAAACAAAACAACGTGTGTGCGATTTTGCTCACATTTCTAGGCCCAAGTGTGAAAGATCATTTTGTTTGGTTGCAATTCACTTTTGTGCCGAGTTTGACCAAAAATATGCCGATCCTAGGGATTTCCTTTTTTCTATGAATAGTACAACTTTTTTTTTTGTTTATCACATGGAGTCAAGAAGGATGGGCTACATACACGGCTAATGAAAGAGGGATGGTCACTTGTTGGGTTCCGAAACAACATGTGCCATTTGCCGTTTTGATCACTTGCGTAATGAGCATAGAAGAAGAGCATACTTTGTCTTAAGTTAGGTCATTTGTTCCAAATTTAGGTTGCCTTTGCATTCCAAGCTAGCAATTTGAGATACCTTTTCCGCTTACTTTGCAAATAGCCCCATGCAATCTTGTCTCTTTCTTTCTTTCCGGATTGTTTTACATTTGAATTGGACCAAGTGTGAACTGGTTACTCAACTAAATTTTTCCTTCCAATATATTTTTTTTATATAATTTAATTGTATTTTCAATGAAAAAAAACTACTTCAAAATTCAATGTCTCCTGCACTTTCATGTAAATCTTATTCACTAAAGGCTTTCCAATAGCACTGAGAGCATGCCCAAATATTTTTTAGTTTTGATTTGAATAATTTTCAATGAAAAAATTGTTCAATATTCAATAACTTCCCCACTGGAGGTCAAAACATTGTGAAACCAACTTAGTGCACCCCTACTCATGGGGGCTTTCCAATGGTGTACCAAGACCATGGCAAGAGGCACCGTGGCTTGGGAGATCTCAATGTGACAATCAAAAAAAACAAGGAAATTACCTTCCTTGATAGATAGATATTCATACCTATGGTTATCCCCCATTGGGAAGAATATTTATGTGAAGTCCTTGAGGCCAATTTCACTGGCTGCACCAATAGGATTGCTCAATTTGGGTTCAACCTTGACCTCAACTCCTGGTGAAAAGTGGGTCGAAATCAACAATTTGGTTGCTAGGAGGTAGTAGAGCAATTATAAGACATTCCAACTACCTTCCAAGGAAGGTAGTAAAATATAGTGAAGTAGAGCATACGAGTGTTGGGTGGTTACCTAGTTTGGTCAATTAGAATCCTTAGTTAGTATGTTTCAGGTCCGGTTAATCAATACCGAGTCTGATTTCTAAGAACTGGATCTGGGGTTTTGGAACCTAAACCAAACCTGGACCAAGTTTTGGAACTGGAACCAGAATTTTTAGAAAATAAATTTCTTTTTGAAAAACCAAAAATTAAAATGGGCAAGGGTTAACTGACAGTTAACCACCGGTTTCAGACCAAGTTACCTAGAACCGGAACCAGAACCTGAAATTTCCTTTTGTGTCCCCACTGAAGTAGGGGAAAAACCTTTCAAAATGGCCCATTTGGGTGATTGAAGTACAGTCATGGGTGGCCATGAGCCAAGTCTGATCAATGACCATTATCTGATGTAATCACCACATGAGGGAGATTCCATCAAATCACTAGCAGCTTTTGTAGACCTTTATGCCAGACCTCATCATGGTTTATGTCATAGGTAAGGCTTATGGATGGGGGCATTACCAGAATAAGGCAGGCACCCACTTGAGGTGGCAGCCAAGTGCACCTCCGAATTCTGGTAATGTGCATCATATTAAAATTGAAGAGGGCATTATCATGCCTAATGAATCTAACGTTTTCTAGATTTGATTTTATTGGATTTTCAATGACAAAATATTTTAATATTCCATAACTCTTGCATAATAGATAGGTAGGTCTAAACATTACTCAACCATCTCAGCTCACCCTTACTCGTTGAAGACTTCTAATGACACTTCAATGATACTAAGAGCATGGTGAGAGGCATCATGGTTTGGGTGATCTGAACATGACAAACAAAACAAGGGGTGTGTTGCATTGTAGGCTTGCCATTTACATTAAAATGTATCTTAGAAGAATTATAAAAACTCAAATGTTTCATCATACATAAATGTAATCTTCAAAAAATCCTCTAAAAGAAACCAAAATCCTTCAAGATATTATAACTGTATAACTAACCTCAAGTTTCAACACAAGCCAAAATATCATCTTTCAAAAATCCTCGTATAAAAATAGACCTATTATTACCTAGGGGCCAAAATCCCTTGAGCTACTATACTCTATAATGAATCTAAACACAATATCCTTGCCTTGGTAGGCAAGGCCAACAAACTACCTTCCTTAATAGATAAATTGTACATGATGATCCAATGATGTGAATGATGAGTTGCTCTTAACTTGTAGCATTGTGAAGTTCACTTCTTGAGAAATCCGACAAAGTCATGTTAAGATTTTAGGTTTTCTTCTAACTCGGCCTCCTCAAAAGTACTTAACACCAAACATGAGTTGCCAGTACCATATGAGTTTATGGGTTTACATTTTTTTTCACATTGTCCATTGGAATTGAAGATCACAAGTTATTTAGAATCAACAGGCCGAATTAATCCACTCAATCTAAAGGGTGGAAGCCTGGGGTGGGAAATTCCACTTGGTGAGGTCCCCCAAACATCAAATCGAGTTTTGGCCAAGGTTGTGACTTAGTGGAAAATGTTGTGTTTGCTCTTGCAAAATTGTCCGTTCTTTTCTTCCTAGCCTCTCCTTCGACTAATTTTGTAAGCTCTATCACTATCAATGTGGTATCTTCATGTATCTTGTAGGAACTTTTGGTCGTTTCTTTTGTATTTACGCCATTTTGATTAGCATGTTATTTTTTCACATGAAACAAGAGATAATGTGGATTCAAGTAATAAACTTGTGTCAATGGTAAAACTATATTCTTATCATGTTCTAGAAGGCGGATAAGTTCAACTAGGCTTATTAGGCTAGTTCATTGCCTTTATTGACTCATATGAGTTTAGGTCAATGACTTGTTGGGGGTATGAATTGGTATTAGATTTTGTTATAACCCTACCAAACTTTGTTGAAAATCTTACCTTCAAAATCAACTTAAAAGGCACCTAGGTTAGAACGTTGCTCTTGCATTACTAACATTAGCAAGATGCACTTGGACTTCAAGGACTTTCCTATTCCACATGTATTTGGATCCCTATGAAGGGGTTGAGAATTCTTTGCACATGCAGTTTCAGCTTTGCAGTCCTACTTTGAGGTCTTGGGCTTGAGATTAAAAATTTGGAAGGTTGAATTTTTATACATAGAAGATGACAATATAATAAACTTGCATTGTACCCATGATACTATGAATATGTTGATTTTATTGTGTTGAATGTGAGTGAACAATCATTATGTAAATAGTTGTATGATTGCATATAGCATATGTCTTCATGATTATTGTTAGCTAACAAATTACCCTAAAGTGATTGACATGGTTGGAACAAAAATGAGTTGCAATTCATTAGAGTTATCCGTAAAGTACCCTTGTCTTACCCTGTCTTTGGGCCTCCTTTCACCCCCCCTGTCCTCTCTTTCTGCGGTATCCGCAAAGTAAGGAAATTTTAACTCCAAAACCCATACCAAAACCTTGAAAGCTTATTTTAGACAAAACAATAAGGGAGAGTTAGCTAGAGATGACAAGGCCAACTCCATTTCATTGAGCGAAGAAATATTAAATTTGAAACGTCATTCCACTTAAAGCTTTTTATCAATTTATGAACAATTTTTTGAGATAAAGTTGAAATGTAATTTATTTGTTAGAAGCCCAATTGTTTCCCCATATTGCATTGTTGTTGTATAATCATATTTTTTTCCAATCAACTTAAGGTGTGCCTTCCACTTGATTGAATTATCGATGGTAGAATGCATATGCATCCATTTGAAATTGGATCCTTATTTAGTGCATTTTTTACTCTCTAAAATTTTTACATTTCAAAATATCCTTAATCTCCCTCTTCCATCCTTGTTGCAATTTAGCATTTTCATGTTAAAAATTTTTACTCCCTCAATCAAAATCAAAGGGAATTACTTGAGACAACTATTGTTGAAAGGAGGAGATGCAGCCCTTTGTGACCCTTCTATCGTATTCAGGTTGTAGCAATGGAGTCTTTCATTTCCCATCTATGATAAGTTTTAAACAGCCTAGTCCAAACCACTAAGAAACCTTGTGCTCACTACTCTTTTTGGATCAGCCACTGGACTTTCAGCCCCTTTCTCCTAACCCATTTTTCCCTTTCTATTGTTATGGTTAGATACACAATTACTCCTTTATTTCTCACCTTTTAGGCCATGGATCTAGGTTTTCTTTCTTTTTTTCTTTTTTTTCCAATTTTTTGAGACGCCCTAGTGATAATCAACCATAAGTTGATTTAGCCATATTCCGGTATAAACACAATATGAAAGTAAAAAGAATTTGAAGGATGCTTCAACTTTTAACATTCATATCTTGTTTATAGCCAAATTTGACTTAAAATTTTATGGATGAACACCACATCAGCTACATCACAAAAAATGACATTAAGAAACAGTGGAGCACATAAATCATGTTGTATTTAAAGAAAAATAAAATGAGTGTAAGTAAAAAAAATGAAGTCTATGCTTATTCTCATGGTTTGAGATGCTTTCTACCTTATTTTGTTGGTCTTGCCTACCAAGGCAAGGATATTGTATTTAGATTCATTATAGAGTGTAGTAGTTTAAGGGATTTCGGCCCCTAGGTAATAATAATAGGTCTATTTTTATATGAGGATTTTTGAAAGATGATATATTTTGGCTTGTGTTGAAACTTGAGATTAGTATATGGAGTTATAATCTCTCAAAGGATATTAGTTTTTTTTTTTAGAGGATTTTTTGAAGATTATATTTTTGCACGGTGAGATATTTGAGTTTTCATAATTCTTCTTTTGCCTTAAGATACCTTTTCATGTAAATGACAAGGCCACAACGTGACACACCCCTTGTTTGAGCTTTGGCTTCCCCCATATGCCACATCTTTCTCCTTTTGCTAGAGTCAGCCATGTTTATCTATCCACTTTATTCTCACGTTTCCTTCATTTCTCACCTACAATGTGCTTCACAAACAAGTAAGTTATGGAGATAACCTAAAGACCCACCATTTTTTGTTTTCCTTTGTATTTTCAGGTTGCTCCCCAGCCTGAATCTTACCCATTTAACTTTTCCTAACTTACATCTAACTTACCTCATTTTTATTGGGCATTTTGAATTTCGGAAGTTCTAGTTTTCTGATTTATCAAATTTTTACCCGACCTATTGGCTTGGGGGATCTCAAATCCCAAAGACCTTCTCCTATACTTTAACCCCTAGGTACCTACCACATTGCTTATCCCTATGTCATCCGTTGTAAGTAAACAAATCATTTCTTTTTTTTTTTCTAATTCTTTGAAGAAAATTTGGGGGAAAAAAAAAATAGTGAGACATATGGAACACCCATAGTGTTTTTTTTCTGAATTTTTTTTAATAACATCTTTGGGAGAAAAATTAAGCGATGAGAAAACCAAAAGATGTTGGTTAAATCTGGTGTTTGGCAGTTCTTTGAGTGTGTTTTTTTTCTTGGGAAATTTGTGAAGAACCGGCGGGTTTTTGTCAAAGATCCAGCAAAGAACAAGAGGTTCAGGGTAGGTTCTTTATGATTTCTTTTACTTTTGAGAACCACGGTTACCTACAGGTCAAGACTCGGTTCCTTGTTTTTTAAAGAATGGCCGATCAAGGGCCCATGTACCTGACCCTTACCCCATAATCAGTTCTTTCTTCAGTAAAAAGAGAGAACCACCACCTACCTGACACTGGGTGAGAAACTTGAAAACCCAGTGTTGTATTGGCATATAAGGTGCAACCTGGGTATATGGTACTGGTATCAATATTGGTATGAAAGAACCTACCATACCAGTCGGGGATGACTTGAGGCAATACCAACCTTAGACCAATATCAGTCTGGTATGAGACATAAGCTAACATGAGATTATATACATGCCTTATACCAGTACCAGATTGGTATGAGAGCTTTTAAAAGTACCCAATACCCGGACCTGCCAAATATTGGGGGAAAAAAAACTACCCAATTCCCAGGACCAGCACTGCTTTGAAACCTATCCAAAGGACTAAGTCAATTGAGCCACCCAAGCAAGGACTTCACCTTGTAATAATATTTGATTGGGGATGATGAGAGGCCATGATTGAAAACTAGTTATCATATTGAAATATTCATATGGTGGTGTCTGGGTATAAATTTATGTGTCATTTGTTTTTTTGCCAAATTCTCTTCATTGAGAGTGTCCTGTCACAAATTCCCCTGATGCTTTTTTGGAAAGAAAATTTCAATCTTAATAAACAAATCACCACAATTGCCTACAACATGAAAAGATGCATAATTTTTATTTTTTTTCAAATTTTTTGATATCACCAAATTTAGATAAATATACTTATGAGCAATTTTGAATTTAAAAACATCACAAATTTGGAAGGTAATTTATTTTTTTGGACATAAATAGATAGATAAATAGTGCCCCTTGTAATTCAAAAGTAACAACCTAACCATTGCTTAGGACATCTTTCCATTAGGTTGTTGTGATAAGAGATTCTTTGATCAGCCTTGCTCTCCATTTTATATTTCCTAGCTATCTATGCTCAAAGCCATCTCACTACTCGGCTAGTCAAACATTGACCAAATGCTCCCGGCCATCTCACTACTCTACCAATCAAGCATTGATCAAATACAAGAGCTGTGAGTCAACCTCTAACTCACCACAAAGTGACAATTGTCTTTCTTATTTTATTAATGGCAATGTGTTTCCAAAGCTTTTAACATTGATTAATTACATATTTCAATGCATTTGAAACTCTTCAATGGAAACTGCCTATCCATGCAGCAACAAACAAGGCCCTAAGTTAGGGGCTTTTCATTAAGCTATTGTAATCACAACCATGGTTTTTTTTAATGGGCTAAAATTAGTCAAAGCTTTAAAAGTCCATGCCTAATCAAAGACCTATTATAAAATGAAAGTTGTAAGTACAAAAAATTAGCCTAAAAATTGAATTGATTGGAGTCTATAGCTAAGTAGAGAACTAATGAGATTTTTCAATGGTTACAAGATGATTACATTTAAACCATAAACATTTAGGTTTATTGCCAGTTTTTGCTTCCTTTCAATAAGAAGGATTGCCAACCCTCATACACACATTCATATTTCATATTTCATCATTAGCATATTGTTATTTTAAAAAGTTGTTTTAGGTCATGATTCTCTTTGTGTTACATTGTGTTGAATAAATGGTTGACAACTCCAAGGCTAAATTAAGGGATCATTTACAAATCACAATTTTATTTTAAGTCTTTCACTAATGTGTCACGGAGGCTACTCAGTGTAAGGGACCTTTTGCCAAATGTTTGTATAGATTTGATGAATATAATTAACACAAGCTTCTACAATTTGGGTTGTTTTTGCTAGTTTTGAATTATTTTATCTTATTATGTTGTAGCCAAAATTATGAGAATTGTATGTATTATTAGCATATTTGTGCAACCTCAAAATTTTAACCTTAATTACATATATTACTATATTATATATATAGTAATCTTTTAAACTTAAAATGAAAAATAAAATTCTTAAGAAACCTTAATTGCAACATTATGTGTAACTCTAATCATAGGAGCCTAATTGGAAAAAGACCTTTATAGTATATAGGTACTATACCTAGCATTAATGTCCAATGTTTAATAATTCCTAAAGAGGTGAAACAATAAAAACACAAAACTCCTACAACCCAAAAATTCAAGATTTAAATGCTCAACAACTTCCATTGCATACATGTGAAATGCTTCTAATTTAATACTACTAACACATTTTCATACAAGTTCAATGAGTTTTTTAATTTTATTTTTAATTTGTCATAAATTTGAAATGCTCAAGCTAGGATTACCAAACCCCGTTTCTTTCGATGTTAGATTATTTTTTTTTAAATATGCCAACTTTCAATAGCAAGTATGGTATTTTTGAAATGTTGCATTTATTACAAAATAAACATGATATGGCACAAGGTCACTCCCTGATTGACTCTCACAATAGTCACAACAAAAAGATTGAAGGTATTTAAACATCTAATAAAACCTAAAGCAATCCCAACATCCTACCAAGACCAAACTAGTAAGGACCTAAATAATATTAGCTTCATATAAATTTTATACCAATCTCAATAGCACATTTATACCTACCTCATACCATGCAAAAATCAACTTTGGGCCCAATACCAAGACAAGGTGTTATGATAGTGTTGAAAATGATCCAATACTAGTACTAGGTTGGTATGAAAATATTCAATACCAATACCCAATTGATGTGCTAAAAGGGATTTATGAATACAACAATGGTATATACAAGTGTTGAGTTGTTTTTCCTTTTTAAAGGAACCTTCAATCCCAATTTTGATACTTCAAAACTTCAAATGGTAAGTGTTTCCAGCTGTAGGTTTGAACCTCATTTTTCAAATTTCTAAACCATGTGGTCTTGGTTTTGCGTGCAAAGTTTAGCCTCCTTGTTAACTCTTTGAAAAACTTCAATTTGCCCATTTAAGAAATTGAATTTATGTTTGAAAATTGTTTTCATGCATGGTTCCAATTTCAATTCCAGTTCTAACAAAGGTTAGTTCCAAAATTAGTTTGCCTGTTAATTCCACCAAATGATGTTAGTTTGAGTCCTATCACAAGAATATAGACATGAATCCTTGAATTTAATAGTGCAAACTAGGGAACCTATCAACATTAATACACACCACAATATTTTTAATTGAAAAAGGACATATTACATTATTGTTGAACTATAATATATCAATGATTGGTGGTGAAGTTTTGCTATTTTGTAATTTATTTGAAGAAAAAAATTGGAATATATAGTGTACACAACATGCAATATACAATGAAATGTATGAAAGCAAAAAATTTATGTCACACATGTGTCATGAGCCTAATGATTTTTATTGCGATGGAAATTCATTATTTTGCAAAAAAAACTTGAAAAAACATGTTTGTTCAATATATAATTTATTTTTTCAGCAAAATATTTCCATTTGTGAAAATCATATTTCTTTTTACAAAGAAAAGATTGCATGAACCAAGGCCTATTGCCATGTAGGAAAATTTGTATTTATTGTTGCACAAAATCCATTATACTCCATGCCAATGTTAGACTAATAGATGTTAACAACATGTATCATAGACTAAGGAATTTTAGTGGACTAATCTATGTACAAATGATATGTGGAAGTGCAAATGTGATGGGATAAAAACCATTGTACAAATAGGGTCCACATCTAAATAACTTAGATCAATGTAAATCAACATCACAACAATTGATTTTGTTTAAGATCAGTATACAAGTTAATGATAATGTAACACCAATATGGGTTATTAGGGGTAAAAGTTGTAATAAATAATAATGTCGCACAAGGGTAAAAAGATGAGTAAATATGTAAATAATTAATTCAACTTATGGGTCCTCCTTGAGGATCTTTGACTAAGGACATAGGTTTGAACTCATGAATAATTTACTTAATTATTTTGGGTTAGACATAATTGGAATCAAATTATGTGAACTTGATTAGATTTTCAAGAAGAAGATTCCCAATAATTGAATGATTTGTTCATTGGAAGGATGACAATTCTAAAATGATAACATGTGGCACAATACGAATGGCTTGTAGTTAATAAATGAGGATGTTAATAAATGTAAATGGATAGGGATAATATTTCTTTTTTTTTCCTTGCAAGTACATAAATGGTTGTGGGCGGAACTTTGGGCTCATGTTTTCCTTTTCATAATTTCATGTAATTTTTTTTGTTAAGCCATGGGATGAACCTTTTGTGCAACAAACATATGTTGCAATAAACTTATGTGTTTTTTTTATTATGGAACTGTTCATGAAAATAAATGTACATGATTTTGATGAATGATCCTCATAAAATAGAGTCCTTAGGCACGTGTGATGAATTCCACAATGGGTGTAACCCATAGAAGGACTAAATTTTAAGTGCATTCATGATCCTAGCTCAAAAATATGTAAATTTCATCTCTTGTATTCTTCAAGTGTTTTGTATGATGTGTGAGTATTGTGTAGGAACGTGTGATCATAGGCAAATGAGTGAACATTGACAAAGGACTCAACCACAAATGGGCCCTTTTTAAACATGTTGACTTTTTCATAGAAAGGATTTTTTTTGCAACATATTTTTTAAAATATTGACAAGTCCCCCAATAAATTACATCACTTGTGTTAACTCTTTTTAAATAAATATGAATTTTTTAAAAGTGTACAATTTTTGCCAAATTTTATGTTTTGTCTTGAAAAATGATCATAATTTCAAATCATGCTAAAATATGATAATTACTTTAAACTTTAATTTTTTGTATCAAAAGTCAAAACTTTGTTTATATGTCATAGACATTAGGACCCATTTACATCTAGCAAATGATTCTTGAAATTTGAAATTTCTAAAATGATATTTTGAATTTTTAAAAATTTCAAGCATCACAATTTTTTAATTATGAATGTTTTTCATACGTGGATGGTAAGTTATCATCATTACAAAAAAATTCCTGTCAAATTTTTTTTATTAAAAGAGTCCTTCACCTAGTGTTGTATAAAATGTATTTTGGGTTGTTCAAGTTCAAAAGTCCTTTACTAAAACCAAAACTCAATTTATTAAACTAAATGATTTTATTTGAATTCTTCAAAACTCATATAAATCATTTAGCACAAATTTCCTTGATCAACATGACATTAAAATGACATTACATAAATATGTTTGAAAAATTTAGCAATTTTTTGGTCATCTAACATGGTTTTTGGCTCGTTTGACTATGATCACACTTGGGACTTTAATTGTACAACCTACCTATGTGATTTTAAGGATTGAATTCAAAATTAACCTCCATAGGCTTGGACCTTTCCTAAGCTTTAGTACAATATTAGTTTAAACATCAAATAATTATGTTGTTTTGGTTATTACAATCAATTGAAAACTATTTATTTTGTAAAATATTTGATTTTTTAAGTCATGTCCATATACATAGGAGCAACTAATTAAACAATTTTAATTAGTAAGACAATTCATTTCAACATGATATCAAAGTTTGGAACAATGTAGCACAAGTTTTGTACTAGTCAATTCTTGTCATGCAATCTTGATGGTGGAACCAAGTTCATATGCAATATATTAAATTTTTTAACATACAGTTTAAATAGTGAATGTGCTACCATGGACCCTAGTGTTAGTTACCATGTCTAGGAAACCAAACCTTGTTTAAGGTGAATGAACAATTCATTCGTCATCCATAGTTATAGTGATGGGAGGGGAGGCTCGTGACATCCAAAACAAAAGAAATGTTGAACTTCATGTTTCTTGGATGAGAAACAAAACAAATCAAGGATGTTTTATATGGTCTTGGAATGTGCAAGAATTTCATTTCTATAAGCTCCTTAACTTATCAAGGTCGCATGCTTCCCTTTGACTCATTTTAATGTTTGATAATAAAAAGATCCAATATTTTTGTAAGGAAATGTGTCCACAATCCACATATAAACCTTTACATCTTTTCTCCAAAGTTAGTTTTTTCATTTGTTCACCCCTTAATTCAAGAATAACAATATATTTTAGTGCACCCAAATCAATAAAGTTTAGCATTTTATCCAAGAATGGAATGGTAAAAGGTATGCAAAGCTTAAAACTAGATGAAAGTTTGTGTAAAGTTTATCATGAAGGGTAACAAGCAAGAAGTATGCTCCTCATACAAGGGAGTTTAAGCAACAAGGGTCTCAAATCTTTTGCATGTTGACATGTGTGGCCCATTTCCAATTCCTTTCCTTTCTTGTTCATGATACTCCTTGACCACAACTAATGATGCAAGTCATGAGTCAGGTGTTTTCTTCCATAAGTTAAAATAAAAACTTTAGCAATGCACAAAGTCTTCAAATGCACAATTGAAACAATTATCAGTAAACAAGTAAATTGACATTGAATGTAGGCATATTGTTAATATAGATGTATTTTTTCCAACAAATATTAAGTTTCTATTCAAAAGCATTGTTGCCATTCCTTAGGCACACCTAAAATAGTTGTTCATGATTCACATCCATCATTTTTTGATTGTAGTAGTAACATGAATGATTTACCACCTAACACACCAAAGCAACTAAAGTCTATGCTTCACAATGGTTAGTCATAGTCTACATATGAACATTTAGACACCAAATACAAGTAACCCTTAACCCTCTCAAGGTCTAACATTTGTCTCCAACTTTAAAGTGTTCAAATGGCACTTGAATATTTCCTTTTAAATATAATGGGGTCAAAGCACACTAGAAAGAGCCAATGGGATTAATTTATAAAAAGACTACTATTTTTTTTAATCATTTTCACTTTTTCATATGAAGAAATTTTTGAATGAAATCTTTTGTAACTTGTTATTAAAAATACATATAATTACTTCAATATATCACATGTTTTGTGTTAGTCATTTTTTAATAAATGTAAATGTGCATTTTTTCCAGATTATACATTTCATTTTGAAAAATTATCATAATTTCAAATCATACCAAAATATGTTACTATATATTTTAAGTTTCAATTCCTTGTGTCATAAGTTACAACTTTGTTTTATATGTTATGTACATTACATTCCATTTACATGTGGCAAAATATTCTTGAAATTTTGAGATTTTGAAACATATTTTGGGTTTCTAAAACTTTCGAATTCCATAATTTTCAAATTGTGAGTGTTTTTTGACTGTGGGTAATAGGTTACTGTCATCTAACTTTTTTGTTATCAATTTTTAATATTCAAATAGTCCCTTTACCCTAGTGCTTTGCAAACTTGATTATCTATGATGCAACTATTGTTCAAGTTCAAAAGTCCTTTACTAAAACCAAAACCCAAATTTTAATTTAATTAATTTTTTATTAAATTCCTCAACATTCATATTAGTCATGTAACACAACTTGGAATGATTTAAAATATAACTTTCAAAAAAAATATATATCTATTATAGTTTGAAATTTTTGAAGACTTCCAACACCATTTTTTACTCCTATTAACATGTTTTTGACCCAATGCCTTTGTTGGTATGGCAAGTTCACATAAGAACCTTCAAACACTTGTGAAACATTGACTCATCTTGAATGGCACCAAGCCATGCACTAAGAAATTGAATCCATTATTGGCAATTTCACTTGGATGTTAGCTATTAAGCTTCCTTTAAGTATCACCCCTATAAAAACTAAATCAATCTTTAGAGCTAAAACTAAAGTTAATGGTGAAATTGAAAAATTGAAAGCTAAAATAGTAACAAAGAGCTATTAACAAAAAAAATGGGATTGATTTTTGTGATATTTTCAACCCTGTGGTCAAATGTAATTGGACATTTGTCTGGATGTAGCCATGTCAATTACATAAAATTATGAAATTTATATAAATCAACTAGAAGGTATGACATAAACATATTAATTATTTAGCAAGATTTGAAATTCCACATGTAATGAATATCTAGTTTGTCACATTAAAAATTAAATAAAACCAGACCCAAAACTAGATTGTGGATTTCATTTACATGTGGGAAGCAAAACTGAGATAGTTTTAATTCATTTTTTTTGAACCAGAACCGGAGGTTCTTCATGAGGGTAAAGTAGCGACCAAACATTGGTCTAACTAGTGTGATTGGGTAGTTATCAAGGTGATTCTTAAGCTTCATAACTGCAATTCTCAAAAATCAAAGAACTGAAATCCAGAAATATTACCACAATTCTCCAAAACGGGGAATTTTTTCCTTCAAAAATCAGATAACCGCCGGTTCTTTCATGGTTCTTTTGCATGAACTGCTGATTCTTTGAGGTTTCTGAAGCAACCCAAACTGCCGGTTCTCTAATTCTGAGATATTGATTAAAGAACACCAGAATCGACAGTAATTCACAAAATCAAATACCCGTCCACCACTACTGGTTTTAAACTTTGAAACCAATTAACTTGGAACACAAACAGTAGCCTAACAAGCAGCACCTCAAGAGTGTCTCTCCCTCAGTGCCCCCTCTCAGTGGAGCATGGCAATGATTCAATATCATTTGCTGAATTGACAAAACAATCCCTCAGGCAACCTGCATATTTTAAGGTGCATTCACACTTGGTGTTAGGGACTCCAGTGTTGAGTTCCTTCTCACCATACTAGTCATTTAAGACTTAACTGACTTATCATGAAGATTTTATCTTAAACTAACATTCATTTAATATTAAGCTATCCCCCGTTTAACATTGGGTTCCTCCTAGGATGCCACCTAGATTTACATTTAACAGTGATTTAACAGCAAGTGTGAATGCACCATAAGTTACCGAGGAAAAAACAAAGGAAAAGAAGTTGGTGTAAATTCAGATTGGAAAACCACCCAATCATGCAGCCTGTTCCAATGTAAGCTCTTTTGTCACAATGTGAGGAGTGATAACCCAAAGACTCTGCAATATAATACAAGTTCTTCTCTCCTTGTACTTTAGCAGGAGAAGAGATCAATCAAGGATCTGAAGTAGGTCCTACCTCTTCCAGGAACTGCCTAAGGCTGAATGGTACCTCAGTCAGTAATGTTTTTTAAAAAATTCTGGCCAATTTTCTTTTCAAATTAGTGAAAAAATATGAGTGTCCTTTCGGTTTTCTAATAGCCAAAATTTCAAAAAAAATAAAGATAAAAAATCCATATGAAGTTCCAGTAGGTAGCCAGCCAGAAATATAGAAAGATGATTCATTTTGATCACTTTCATTTTTAAAAAAATCCAGATTTGGATAAATAATCTTTTGGATGATGAGCACCACTTCAGTGACATCAAATAATTGGAAAAGAAAAGGGGAAAGAAAAAACACTGGGTTCCTGGAAGAAGTAGGGTCCTACCATGTACACCAGTAATGAATGATCTGGAAGCAAAAGAGAAGAGCTTTGATGCTACCCAGAACTGGCATGACTAGGCCAGCCAGGCCCATGTACATGAGAGCAAATTTGCTTATAAGTACTTATAAAGGCCATCTACCAACTGGGTAGTCGCCCATCATTGGACTTGTACTCAAGAGTCATGGACAGTCCTTCATGGCTCCCACAAAACCCTAATTGCTTGATGAGACTAGAGACCACCAAATGGTGAATTGTCCTTCCAAATACAGATCCAGTTGTGAATCATACAAGGCCCTTTGTACTTGTTTAACCATACCAATGTAAGGAATGGTGGAACTGCTACCTGGACTGGACCCCAACAAACACCAGCAAATTGTGGCAGCAAAAAACTATGATGTCCATAAGCCTTAAATTTTAAACCTCAAACCCTAAAAGTGCCTTTCTGAAAGTGCAGCTTTTCTATGATCTGCAATGACATTTTCAAGCAGATCAATGAAGAGAAATCTCTATGGGTGAAGTTTTTTTGTGGAGCAAAAGGAGCTGCTCTTGGACACATTTTTAACTGCAGAAAGTTGATGGGAAGGTAGGTGCAAGTGGTTGGCTATAGTCCTTGTAGAGATGGTGAGGAGAATCACTTTCTTTATGCTTGCATGTCAAAAATGTTTTTTTTAATTTATTTTGTTAAGGTCATGTTTAAAATGTTTTTTTTTTTTTTCATTCCTTCTTTTTATGGTTCATGAGAAATTAAAATTTTATGTTCATGATGGCACTTCAATGAAGATCATATAGTTCATGGGTGCTCAAGGTTTTAGCATGATGCATTTTGACAGATTTTGTTGGAGTTGCTTTGTCATTGATTTTTTCGAATCCTTTAGACATGAATTATGTTCAGCTCAAGAGCTCAACTTTGTGAGATTTTGTCCATACTAGATTTTGAAGGTTAGTGTGAAGTTTTGTATGACATTACACTATTGTTGCTAAATTAATCATTTTACTAAGTTATCATTTATAACTTGGATGTATATCCATGACTTAATAAGTTGAGTACTTACCAAAGAAATAGTTGCCTACCAATTGTAACAACCAAAACAACCTAGTTATTTAATACTTGTGATGTTTAAACTGATCTTGTACCACTAGATTGTCTATTGATCTTTAAGAGAATCACTTGTTGTGTAGACCAACAATGATTGAAGTTGTGCAAGGGTGAACTCTATTTTTACATCCCCTCCCACATTTCACATCATTAAATATGAAACACCTTCCTGCATCACTAAAAATGAAGTCACTTTGTATGTTAGACATATATGTGTCATCTTTAGCAATGTGGATATGATTGATTGTTGTTCCTACACAATTTTGACCATCTTTAATAACAATTGCATATCGTCAAATTTGGTGCTACTCGTCTACTTGGTCAATGTGTTTGTTTGTTGTTGGGCAGAAGGAAGGTAGGAGAGTTAAATTGTCCCCTCCAAAACAAGATCTCTCACAAAGCTTGGATATGTTTTGTCATTTTGTCTTGTTGTGGAACATAGGATTGTGTGCCATGTGTAAGAACATGAATAGTAACAACCCTCTATGACTATTTAACACATCTAGTCCACATTGTTTAATTTCTCCTCCATCTCTACCCATTAATATAAAAAGATTGATTGTGCAAAGTGAGAGATTATTTAACTCTCAACACTTGGGCCAATCATTATATTTGCCCAATGAAAAAAATCATTTATTGCTAAAAAAAATCATTTTCTACTACATGTTTTATTCTAAGGCCATAAGAAAATGTGCATTTTTACCAACTGAAAGAAGATTTAGAATGCTTTTATATCTTCTTCCAAAAAAATTGTAAAGGTTGATTTACTATTATTGTTGGGCATGTTTTAAGGCATTTTGCTTATCATAATGAATGGTAAGTTGTTTAGTTTTAGCAAGTCCGATTGTAGTTAATAGTCATTGAATCCACACTCTTTCCTTACACCATTTTGCAAGAATATGATATTTAAATTGCATTAAAGATAGAGCAATGCAATCTTTTGCTTGACCATGACATGGGGGAACTTGCCAAAATGTGCCCTTGAGATATTTGGACATACATTGTGCAACAAGCAAGCATGGGACTTGGGGAACCTATGTGAAGTAAGAAATGTAACAATTAACAAAGGTAGCGCCAAGATAGGTTTGGGTTGTATCTAAAGAAATTTCCCAACTAAACTATGTGATATTATGGGATCTATAATTAGGGCATGCATATTAGCTAGAAGGGCAATGATTTTTCTATGGGTGTGAAAGCTATAGAACAATCTATCAATTTCCTATGTAAGATAAACATTTGAGAATATATTGACATGCTTGAATAACAATTTATATTTTCTAGGGGAAATGAATACTAAATTTCAAGATAATATGGCAAAAGCCCAAGAAAATAAATATTGAACCACTGACAAAGTTTTTGTTGGATGACTTTGTCCTAGGTTTGTAAAATGATATCTCCCCTTCATTGTTGTTGTGAGTTGTCATTGCATCATGCTGCAAACTATTGCTTGGTTGTGTACTCCATCCCCTCTTCCCCCCTTCCCTTTTGCATGTGCAAGTCTTGGAATTAAAAATGCTTGAAGTTGGATTTCAATGTTCAACTTAGAGCTTTTATTCCTTTTTTAAGGTAAGATTTTAAGAAAATCTTTTGGTTTGATTTTTAAATTTTAAATCATATCATTTTTGTGTTGGGTGGTTGCTTGAACTTTTTGTTTTTCCTTCCTTTTTTTACATATTTATTTATTTTTGTTGACTACACCAAAACATGGTAAATAGAACTAGAAAAAATAATAGCATTATAATCTTAACCACCATATACAATTGGACATGATTATATGACTACATAGTTGAAACATCCACATCATATTTACCACAAGTCATATACATGATTTAGTTGTAAATACCATTTGCAAATGTGTCCTTTATGACTATAGTTGTAATGGACATAGTCATGGAAACACATTTAACACCCATAATGTGTCACATGTCACCAAAAGGTTTTTTTAAATATTTTTTTGGCCCAATAGTGTGGTGCCACATGGTAGTCAAAAGGCGACTTAAATAAGGATAGACAAACAAGACACCTAGGTTGTATTTAGGTTGCAAATGAAAGGACTTAAACCCTTCACCTCCACTTTGGGGTTCAAAGTCCTTAACCATTGAACCATAAATTTTTTTTGGTAACAAATCTAATTACCACTGAACTTTAAACACTAAATGTTTTAACCTAAATTAACTTAGGCTGGCCTAAGTTGACCTAATCTATCCTAGGTCATTTTAAGCTAAACTTGGTTAAATTTAGATAATGAAATGTGAACCTTTATAAGAGATGTTTGAAAGAAATCCAAATCTTCACATAAAATTAAGTAGAAATCTAGATGTTATTGAACAAATTTTGGCCATAAATTTGACTTAACTATTGGACAATTATGAGTTTAGGAAGAAGATTGTTCCTTATGTGAATGATGAAGAATGATGAAGGGTCTAACCAAAATATTATGATTGCATCATTGAAATCAATTATAAGTTGTGAAATATTAGGTTTCGAAGAAAGTTTTCAAAGAACTTGTTTTGGTCATGTGCATTCTTTAAATCATGTCAATATGTTATAATGGATGATTTTTTTTGCAAAGGCTTGAAATATGTGTTTATCAAGGCTACATACAGGGATTTGCAAAAATGTATCATTTGGCCCAAGAAATTAGAAAAAGATAAATAAAAGTTGAAAAGCATGAATTTTGGTATTCCCCAAAGGAAATTAAATACCCCAATGAAGACAATGCATCTTTTTATTTGCCAAATTCTTGCACAAAATATAATCTAACATAATTTTTTGCCTTCACAAATTTGCTAGTTATAATTTTTTAAAAGAAAGCTTTATAGTTCATGGAAGATATTATATTTTGTTATAGTTATGAAAATGACTGTAAATTTGACATTTCTTTTGACATGGCACATTTTCCAAATTATTGTTGATTGCCTTGACTCCATTATATCTAGTTCTGTTTTGAACTAGTCTATGGGTCATTGGTTGTCAAATGATGAATAAAATTTTCCCATATACATGAATTTGAAATGCAAGGATGAAATTGAAACTTCAATTTCTTTTGATCAGTTGATGGAAGAAGCTACAAATGTTGCTTTTGATATATCATGTTTAGTTTTCCACATAAAAAAGGAGGTTGTTGGGGTTTTGGATTTTTTTTTTTTTTAATTTTTTTTTTTAGGAGGTATGAAAAAATAAACCCATAATATTTTTTTAAAATTTTATTATGTTGGAACTTAAGTTTAATTTTTTTGTTTAATATCATCATTATTGGTTGTGAGCAAAAGAAGGCCATTGTTGAGGAATATGATAAAAATA
>Ga0116227_10006205_pt1 | contig 24433 bp, 19 predicted proteins | sample S1TSphgellanicum_FD_89693 | JGI IMG/M metagenome (GOLD analysis project Ga0116227, IMG submission 89693) | Host-associated microbial communities from peat moss isolated from Minnesota, USA - S1T2_Fb - Sphagnum magellanicum MG | ecosystem: Host-associated > Plants > Peat moss > Unclassified... | reverse complement strand
TAAAAGTGAAGTCCATAAAAAAAAAAATCCCAAAATTTAACCATTTTATTGGTGATTAAATTTTATTAATTGTTGCATGCAGCCTTTGATAAGTTTTGCAACATTTTTCAATTTTTAAATTTTTTTTTTTTTTTTTTTTTTGGTAATTATGCTACTTTTAATAATGGCTTGTTCATTCTTTCAATGGGATGATTGCTTACATTATTTTCAGCATAAAAGGCCCTTGTATGGCCCATTAATTATAGAAATAACCAAAAATTGGTAAACTAATACAACATGAAAATCAGTGGAAGAAACATTGTTGTTTGCAATCAATTTTTACAACTAAAAAGTGTCATTTACAATTAGTTTTATGTTGCAAACATTTTTTAGTTGTAAAATTTGGTTGCAAATGAAAAAAAATCTTTTGGTGACCTAGGCCCTAGAGGTATAACATGGTATATTACTCATACATTAGAAGTATATCTATATTCTAATACATTAAGGTATTCTTAAGTCCACTAGGGGTGTATCTATGGTATAATACATTAAAGTATTCTTAAGATACCACAATGCAAATGATCAACTTTGGGGGATCCATTATTCTTTCATTCTTGCTATTTTTGTAGAGGTTTAAAGCGTTTTGGATGTGCCAAGAGGAGGGCTAAACTTTTATTTTCAACATTAACATGATTTATTGACACCCTTAAAACATTATTTCAAAGCAATTTTTTCATTCCAACTCAAACCCCACCAACTTTTGGGGGGCCATCATTACTTCTTCATTTCTTTTCTTTTTCAACAATTTAAAATGTGTTCAATGCACCAAGAAGAAGGCTACATTTAATTTTGAGACATTATCATGATTCATGGATGCCCTTGGAATTTAGGGACCTTTAAAACATTATTTGAATGTAGATTTTTCATTTGAATTTAGGACCCACACAATTTCAGGTGCCCTTATCTCCTTCATTTCTCCTCCTTTTTCAATTACACAAAGTGCATTAGATGCACCAAAAGGAAAAATAAATAAAATTCTTTAAACATCACCATAATTTTTGGACTCTCCAAAAATTCAAAAACTTTTGAAACATTATTTCAACATTGAGTTTTCATTTTCCAACTTAGAACCCCAAATTTTAAAGGGCCATATCTCCCTCACTTCGTTTTAGTTTTTAAATATTCAAAGTGATTTGGATGCGCCAAGAGGAGGGCAACATTTATTCTTTGGACACCATTATGATTTGTGGACTTTGTTGGAATGTGGAGACCTCTGAAAACTAATTAAATGCACACTAGTCATGTTACTCTATGGGATTTAATGTTATAATTTTTCATTTACATTAAAATTTATCCCATATATTTTGTCCAAATTTTCCATTTAATAAATTTTATAACTAGGGAAAAATGGGCCTTAAAATGCATTACACACATTTAAAATGTGTGCAATTAGAGACAGACCAATGAAAAAGGTTTATCCCCAACAAAAAATAGGATCTTTATCTAGGAAACAACCTTTGTCACATGATCTTGTTTAAATGAATGAAAAGAGAAATAACCATATATCCCAATAGTGGTATTTAAAATAAAATTGACCAAAAAAATTTCATATTCATTTAAAAATAAATTCCAAAATATTCATGGGTAGACCATGTGTCCTAATCCTAGCCACTCAAATTGGATGGCATAAATTTTAATTTTTTTAAAACATGTTTTCAATCTGCCACATGAAAAAACCCAATTAGTTGTATGGCATGTCAAGAGCATGTTAATGATGAAAACTTGTCATCCATCATTAAAACAAAGCACCCAACAAAAGGGGTAAAAAGGTACAAGATGGAAGGACCAAGTCCTAACAAATGAAAAAAATCCTCCAAAGAGGGCAAACCATTGGGGGAACCAAAAAAATCAAGTACCTAAACTCTCCTAGTCACAAGAAGCATATCAAATAAAAAGAGGGGAGGAACACTTGAAAGAATGCATAGCCCAGATGAACCCTCACCTACAATAACATCCTTCAAATTAGAGGCCACTTACACTTGTAGAAATGCCACTAACATCCTTTACATGTAAAATGAATGCAAAATTAAAAAAGAGGGTTCTAGTGCCCTTCGTTTTCCCACCATGTTAGCACATCAATGAAGAAATTGTCAACCTACTAATGCAAACACCCAAATACCTTTGTGACTAGAAGAAGAAACATGTTCATTAGTTATCGATTGTGATAAAGGCCATCTTTAGCTTAAGTCGTGACTATTGCAACAACCCACAAAATAAAATTGTTTGCAAAACCAAATATGCTTGAATGGGTTCAACAATGATGACATTAACCAATTTCCAAACACCATTCACCAAAACCAAAATATTGGCTTGTCAACATGAAAACTCAAGGGTAAGCGATGGAAGAATGCGAGTCTACTCGCATAAAACATGAAATCCCGCATCCTTCATGGATGCAAAAACATTCCGCACAACATGGGAAGTTGTCCTTCCCACACCATGGGCACAACAAAGAAAGTGAATCCCCATAGAATCCAAAGGTTGAACACAAATGTACTATAACAAACCAAGGGCTAAGGGATGGAGGAGGCCCAACTATGTGCGCAACACAATAGAAAAACCATTTGAAGCCAACTAAAAAAAAAGAATCACTAAACAAACAATAGCCATGCCTTCACACATAGACCTACACAAGATTTCAAATGCACTCAATGCAAATTTAAAAATATGTTAACTTATCCATGGCTCTCATAGAAATCACCTCGGTGCATATCATTGAGAAATACAACAAAATAGTCACTCAGTATGTTAAAGGAAGTAAGATAGTGAATGAACTCATAGACAACTTCCAAATGGGTACCTATGCATTATGCACAAACTAGTATTGGGCAAAAGAATTTTGGTGTATTTGTCTAAATAGGAGTATTAACAAATGCACACAAATTATAATAACCCCAACAGGTCATGGTTCATGTGAATTATTTAAGAGGAAGTGGCAAAAAACTAACCAAGAGCAAAGTATCACAAGCAGCTCTTGGAAAGATAGGTATTATACATTATTTACATATAGAAATATTTAAACCTACCTAGGTTTGAACCTACTATATTGACTACCTACAAGGCAAATTTGGGCTTGGCTATGGGTATAAGGTGGCCAATATTATACATATTAAAGGTTGTTACCTACCTCTTTAATTATGCATAATTATTGACTTACCTATTTTTGAAATTGAAAAAGAACATATACATTCCCTGTTTTGAACCTAGTTATAGGCCAAAGGTGGCAAACATTGTACACAATTAAGGTTGTTATCTACCTCTTTAACTATTTTTAGTTATTTACCTACTTATTTTATGAGGTTGTTAAAAACATCTAGGCTATGGGAGGTAGTTGAGCTCCTTAGAGCCAATAATGGAATGCCATGTCAACAAACTTTCCCAAAACCTATATGAAAGGGGTAAAATCATTTCTACTTTAAATTTTTTTCAACTTGAAATTTTTTATTTCAAATTTGGCATGGGAAGATTTTTTCTCAATTGGTTGGTATATATTAGTGTTGTTTGGATATTGGTTTTTTTTCAATACCAAGTGGGGTGGTTCTTGCAAAATTTTGAAATTTGATTTACATGCAAGGTATCTGTATTTTTTTTCTTTAGATTTTTTGGACCAACCTAGTATCAATATATATATATTTATGAATTAATAATTGTTGGATATGCGTAAGGGTTGGTTTTTGCAATAACCTACCTAGAATCACCCAATCTAGTTATGCATGTGGGCCGGTTTCTTCATAACCTACTTGAGAACCTCCAAATATTGCATCTAGGTTGGTTATTAAGGTTACAAATTCTACATGTCAAAAAAGAGGACACATGTATGATTTACATTTGATCACCATCATAATACTAATCAAAACATTGCATACTTGATTTGCATCCAATTCCTCCCTATTGCTCGCTTTCACAATTTTTTATTTTTTTAAAATTCAAAAGGAAAATAGGTTTACAAAGTAATGTAGTGGTTAATTTTTCAATCATAATGATGTTGAACCTCTGGTTGTGGTAGATATAAACAAAAATAATAATCAAAAGACATAATCTGCTCATGTGCAAGCATTCCTCTTAGTATTTTTAATGTACATTCATTGACTTGCACCAAAGACATGAAGGTCAATTTTGAAAAGAGGCACTGGAGTCACCACCTTATATGGCAAACACACACAAATTCGTCCAAAAGAATCTTGTTAATTTTGTTACATAAATTCATGCTTAAGGACCCCAAACATGAACTATGCCAATTGTAAAACTAAAGGAAGCAAGATGTACTTCTAGAAAAGTGCTTTGTACCATAGCAGCAGCCCCCATGTATTACACTTTCATCAACATTGTTAGGAGGAATGGTCAAAGTATGACAAGAAGTAACAACAATTCCAACATTAACACATCAAATTTAGGACGGACAAATGGTGGCAGCTAAAAGTGGAGGCAACATTTGAATCTAAAGCCTTGGGGCAAAAATTGTCATGAAAGACAGAAGGTAACATATTCAAAACATCATTTCAGCCCATAGAACATTAGTAATGTCTTATGAAAGTTTGGAAGATCATTTGCATTTAAATCATTTTAAGAAAGGAAGATGTATTCACTTGTATTTTAGACATAATGCCTAATAATGCAAGCAACTTGTTGCACTAATTGTTTACAAGTCCCCTAGAGTTATGGCTCCCAATTTCACCTATCCAAATAACAACCATAATCACCAACATGGCATAGGCAAATAAAAAGTTAGGCCATACAAGGAGAAGGATTTAACATCAGTTAACAGTTTTATTGTAAAAAATCCTTGACTAAAAGAATAATAAATTGAAAACTAAAATTTTGGAAGCCTAGTGGAAACTTGAAGAGATAACAAAACTTCAAGAGCGAAATAGAAATCATAAAATGAATGCAACCTTTTATGGTGAATTTCAAGATTACAAATTTCAAGCACCATAACGGCACAAGAAGGAACCATGTGTGAGTCAGAATTACATGAGCTTTCAAATTAGAAACCTTGCCAAATAACATGTTTTTTAAGTGTACCTTGTTTTTGATGAGGATAACTAATTTTGCCTACGTGGCTTTCTTAGAAATTGTTTGTTTAACTTGAACTTGTGTTTTTCTGACATCTGATATTGCACATTGTTGAACCAAAAGTTCAATGAATGCTTGCCCCCCTTTTTTACCACATTTAAATGTTGATTAGGTTTGTCAAAAAAAAAATCAGAAACAAGATGCAAAAATAACAAAATGTCCCAAAATTGGGATATTGTGAAACTTGTGAAAAGGATATATTGGTCCAATGGATCATTAAAAAAATTAACAGTAGGTAGTTTAGCTGATTAGTACATCCAACCAATAAAGGTGATGAATTTACAATCTTACACATGGCAAAACCAATCCCCATCAAAACCCATATCCATCATTTTAGCTCATCAACATTGAAATAACCAATTGCATCTAATGTTGTATCATTATCTTGAATCATATTCACTTCTTCCTTGAAAAAATCATCACCGAAATCCCTTTATCGTGGACAATCTACCTCCGCATCATTCGACCAATTTTTCATAACCATAACCAACTTGTCAAGATTGTCGACACTTAACGTATAATGTCGCAAATTTAGCAACATTTTAGTTATGTTGAAAATCTACTCAATTTCAATCTAAGACCCAAGAATCTTAAGAATTTTCCTTGCAACAAAAGAAACATTCGGAAACTGTTTTTCATGTGACTTCCACCATGTCAAGGGTAGTAGATAATCTTTTGATTGCATGGGCAAATGGCGGAACAATCCCAATTCATTTTTCAACAACCCATGCAAAGTAACTTCATTTGATGCCATTGCCCAAAAATCAATTCATCATCATCAATAATTATTGTTTTCGATAGGCCAACAACACCTAGATTTTAGATTTTGAATGTAGCCACCAACAAGGCATCAAAGACATGTTGTTAGATTCATCCACCATTTATATGACTTTTGCCTTTCCTACAAAACCTTTCACCACATCTAGAGATTTGAAAATGCGGGTCTAGCATCAATGCTAGCATGTTGTGTGCCTTGGTAGTAATGTAGGTAGTTGCAAATGCAAGAAATGGAACCAAGATTGCCATGGCTTCACCCATCATATGCATCCACAATGTTTGCATTTCAAAATCAAGATCCCCCTTCACAAATTTGTTGGAACCAATGTTAGATTGCTCAATCTCACTTTGCATAGCCACATTTAGTGAAAAGGCAGCATTCAAGGCATTGAATAATAATTAAGGTCCTCAAGTTTGATTGTGGATACATTGTTTCACAACGGGAATCATGGTTTTGGTGATGGCCTTGCAAACTACCCAAATGTGTGCATTTAGTGTGCAACCTTGCAACTCCAATGTCTCTTACCTCCCATAATAAGAATTAAATGGCATCCCAATATTTCACAGTTTTTTGGAACAAGACCACCTTGTTCATAAACCTAGTTTTCATCAGGGTCTTTAATTTTCGATGGGAGAACCTTGCATCAAGACATGCTTTCTTCCATTCAAACCTACCTTTGCTCGACTTTTTTTGTCCATGTGATTGTTTTTTGTAGGGTAGACTATGTGGCCTTCAAATTCACCCCCCGAAAGCCAAAACAAAAAGTTGCATCATTGGTTACATAATGGCATGCTTTGTTAAAAGCATGATCAAAACAAAGACCCTTGCCAAGGAGCCACTAGTGCCATAGGAGCACAAGTGATAACATAGCTTAGAGCTCGTGCAAAGGTGGACAAATTGCCACCCTCATCCTTCACATAGGCAATTATTTTGTCCGACAAATTGTAGAATGACAATAGATCCTTAACTTGCGTGACCATTGTAATCCTAGCCATATCAATAATTTCAAAAAGTCTCATTCTCACATGGCAAGGAACCCATTGTGAGTTTATGAAATTAATCACAAGAATAAAGTGTTGTGTCCAAATCTGGACATCCATAAATCAAATGAAGTGGTTGTTGTCACAAAAGAATCCAAAGTTAACAACACATATTTATCCATAGTCTTGGCCACCAAAGATGGGATGACATGCTAGACCATTTGCTTTTGATTCGAAAATTGGACTTGGGGATTTTGATGCATGACCAACCATCTTAGCCATAGATTTTCCACAATAGAAATAGGCATGTACGTTTTGGCAACAAACAACAAGTCCTTCATGAATTGTTTTTGCCCCGCATCATCTTTCTTGTAAAGAATAGTACTTTTAAAATGATCTGTGATTGCCCCATATCCAACAACAATCCTTTGCTTGGACTTTTCAAGATGTTGATCCTTCATAATAAAAGTTAGATTAGCAATAGTCCACCTACCCCAAGCAATTGGATGTTTAGAAAAAAAAATCTTCCTCATAGAAGTGGTTTCGTGGTGGTGGTTATACGTGATCAAAATTTTCCTTTTTTGTGTGGTATTGCTAGTATAGTATTCCTAGGAAACAAAATGGCACATAAGACAACACATGGTCTGAGTAGCAGTGAGAAAGAGTTCACTGCCATTGTTGATGATCATAAAAAAAATGCTAGGGTAGAAAAAACTTATGGCAAGGGATCCAAAAATTTTGGTTTTGGATTAATTGAGCTTTAAGTAACTCCCATGTAACATTTGCTGCATCTAGGTCCAAGTTGCTTGGGGTTGTAAAACTTTCAGAAGGAGCTGGTGCAGTAGGCATTGAAATTGAACTAGTTAGTAGGCTTGAATCATTAGGCAAGCCCAATACTAAATCATCCCCACCCTCATAATCAAAATTTTGGTTAAGATCCATGCCCATATGAAGCACCTCAATGTCTGCCATCTATAATATTCTAACCTAAAAAATTCAAGATTCCAAATGTAGAAAAGGACTAAATATTGAAAGAGAAATGTAGCTTATGGTTTTTGCTAGATCTTTCTTGAAATAAAATAGAAATAGACACTATAGTGTGGCTTTTAATACAAACCTTAAATAGTCAATGAATTTGCATAAGTACTTGGTGCCAAAAAAAATGAGCTTAGGTGGATTCATAGGACTAAAACACAAATGTAGACACTAGTTTTTGGGAGCTCAGACGGTTGAAATGCAAAAAACACAAAATTGTTGAACACAAATAAGAACTAAAAATTGAAAGTGGAAAACAAATTTGAACACAACATTTGTGCACACACCATAGAGATTTACACCACAAGAAAGGTGTCCCCCACTTTCTTGCAATGCTCAATGAACATAAACATTGGAAAATTTATGCAACATTGAAGGCTCTTTGCATCCTTCTTTCAAATTTGACCAAATTTGATTTGCTCCTTTCCTCCTCTAGATTTGTACTATCAACAATTGAAATGACGCATTTGCATTCAAGCATTGAAGATGCCAGCCATTGAAAAGGCAAAGCTAATGAGCAAAAATCCATTTGTCAAAAGTGAAAAGGTTGGAATGGCAAAGTGCATATTAGAATAAAAAGCACATTTTCTATGAATAATCGGTTGTTTAAGGTTAATTGGGGGTTTAGGTTTAGGGCAAAGGGAAACCTTACATGAATGGAAACTTTTTTGATGAAAACTTTGGATGAAAGAAGTTGGATGAATAACCAACCCGAGTATATTTTGGTTTTACACACCAAGATACAAATAGGTTATTAACATTTCTCAGATCGATATCCGACCAATAGGTTATTTTCAAATATTAAAAAATCCAATATTCAAACGGGTATGCTAGAGACCAGTTATTTCAAATATCCATATCTAGTAGATTGGTTATCTGGTACCTGGATGCAAACCAAACTATACTAGATAACTATCGATAACATTAGTATATATTAGTGTTGGCCAGTTATTAATTTTTTTTTGTTCATGATTACTTGTTCCAGTTTTCCAAATTTTATATTTTAAGAACCAAGACAACTCTAGCATTTATAAATAAATAAATAAAATTTCATACCCTATCTAAAGTTCTTTATATTTTATTTTTCCTCATTCCCAATTAGTTCTTAACTCATTTACATTAGTGAGGTATATATTTTAAGCTGGTTCTAGAGCGGCACCTCCCTAACCTTAAACCAAAAACCATGTCTCCCTCACCTTAGGGAGTTAGTTTAGACCCTTAACCTTAGTCTAATGGTTAGTGTAAACGCCTAACCTGCCACTAACCAATGTCTAACTAACTAACCTTAGATTCCTTACTCCTAGACCCATAAGAACCAAACCAGATCTGAGGTTATTCATATAACCCAAGTATCAAAATTTTAAATTAAAAAAGGCTTAGTTCTGAATGAAACAAATATCTCACATTTGATATTTAAAGATCGGGGTATCAACCCAGGTAGCACCCTGGGTGGTGATACCCATCTGGTTCTTTGGCTAATAGCAAGCTGAGAACCGGTTCATTTCTAAACAAGGGTGTACTTGTGTTGGTATTCATGATGACCAAATGATATGGCCGGTTATTAGCCAAACATGATATCTGATAGTAATGATGACCATTAATACTAGCCATTCAAAATGCAATTGGCCCCAAAATATGGCTTTTTTCCTACCAAAGGTAAAATTCATGTTGGAAGTACTAGCACTGAAAATTGACACTTCACACATAGTAGTGGAGGTTTACATTGAAACAATTTTGAAATGCTTGTGGGGGTTATTGTGAAGGCTTTTTCTTTGGCCAGAATGAACCAATAGCCACTAATGCACCAGTTGGTTATTTTGTCCACTGGATGGGCTGTGTTTTTTCATTTAGTGTTAGATGGGGTTTATCACAGTCTATTTTTTTTTGCTATTGACCTCTATATATATATATATATATATATATATATATATTGGTTTGTTTTTTATTGTTTTTTCTTGGACATGATTTCACACATAGTTACCCTGCTCACCTTCCTACCATCATAAATATTGTACCAACCTTGATACCTTACTAATTATCCCCTATTGACATAACTACCTTAACAACTAGTTATCCTACTAACCTAAATACTATACTAACTACTTTACTAACCTAGCTACATTACTATTTAGCAACCCTATATACACAACCACCCTATTGACATAAATACTTTACAAACCTAGTCACCTTGATAAGGTAACTTGTTTCCTACATACTAACTTGCCTATTTACTTAGCTACCTTGCTAGTGTAACTTTCTTCCTACCTACTTTAATAACCTATCTACCTTGCTCTTTGAACTTCCTTTCTATTTACTAACTTGCCTACTAACCCAACTACCTACTTATATACCTACGTACTTACCTACTCTAATAACTTATCTACCTTACTCCTTGAATTTCCTTTTTACTTATTAACTTGCCTACTAACCCAACTACCTACTTATATATCTATTTACCTACCTATGCACCCACCTTCTTACCTACCACTATGTTTTCCTACCTACCACTACGTTCACCTACCTACCTATGTTTTTTACATCGCTAAATACCTAACTAATTAGCTACTCATTTTTCCCACCCCCCAACCCCCTAATCCTACCTATCAATTTATTAAGGTTCGCCCTAGTTCATGGATGATGAACATTGGTCCCCATATGTAGGTGTTACAAACAATTTATAGTGGAAACAATGTCGTAATTGTAACCATTTTGGTTTAGTTGATTCATAGTTTACTAAATTTTGTTTACCTAATTTATTTATGGAATGAACATTACAATACATCTTTTTATGTAATTATTATAAGTATGTATTATTGGATTATGGTTTAGGTTTAAGGTTGGGACATAGAAATTAATTAGCAAGTTTTTCACAAATCTATAGTAATTAACCTAAACTAGGTTAAAATTTAAGGTATAGACATATATGAAATAATACAATTTCATTTTATATCTTTTTCAAAGAGAGTGGAAAAAATTAGTTTGGAGATATCACACAAAGGTAAGAAACATATCTTTTCTTTTGGTTTTTTACAAAAATTTATTTGATTTTTTTTAAGATTAAGGTTTTTTTTCAATTAGTAAATCTTTGTAGTTTAAAAGTTTAAAATTTTGGTTTAAATTTTTTTCCTATGTTTATTTTATTATTATTATTATTATTATTATTGCATTATATAATTTATTACTTTGTATAGTTTTTTGGGTTTAGGGCATATATCATTAAATTTTTTTTTGTTAGGGTCTGTATAGTTAAGGTTGTAATAAAGTTTATGGAAAAATATCATTTGGATTTTTAATGTTATGCCTTATGATTTAATGTTTAAGAATTTGGTTCATATATATCAAGGCTTAAGGTTTATATTCTAGACTCTGTTCATTGTATTGGTTTTTGATTTTATCACTTGTTTAAATTTATAACATAATATGAATCTCATTTGTTTCCATATGTTCCATAATTGTTAAAGTTCAATATTTTTTAACCCACTCTATTTAAATGTAGTACCCATATCATATTGTGATAATTCATTAACCATGAAACATAAAAATCTTTTTAAAATATTTGATTCCCCACCAATACATCATGAAATTCATGTTTTCAAAATTATTTATTCACCTTATAGTATGATTTAACATATATAAGAATGAACATAATGCAAAATTGGTCACATTGATGATAAATGGGGTTAAGGTTTAATGTAAAATTCATTACTTAATGTTAGAATTATGGTTAGGTTTAAAGTTTAGGACATATAAATTAATTAACATTTTTTTACAAGTCTATAATAATTAAAATAAATCTAGGGTGCATTTTGGGCAGAATTTTTAAGGCTTAAACATGTAAAACAATGCAATGTCATTTTATATATTTTTAAAGAAAGTGAAAGAACTTAATTTGGAAATATTACTAAATGGTAATAGATTTACCTTTTTTTTATGTTTCCCTAAATGCAATACCCATGTTGAAATTCGTGTTGATGTAACCTTTAGGTGATTTAGGTAACTTAAGGTGTAGACCCAACCCTAAATGTAATACTCACATGTAAAGTCATTTCAAAGTAATTAATATGTAATTTGGGTGGCCTTTCAATGAAAACCAAAGTTTATATGCAATACATGCATGCAAATTCATTTTGAAATAATCCATAGGTGATTTAGACAACCTTGGTGAATAATTAACCTTAAATGTAATACCCACATGTAAGGTCATTTCAAAATAAATGGTTTGGGAACTCAAAATATGTCTCTTCATATACCTAAATTAATTTTATGACAATTAATTATCTAAAATAATGATTTGAATAACTTATCAACATAAAAAATCTAATTAAAATAATACATTTAATATCAAATTATTGATTTGATTTTTAGATCTAAATTTTAATTATCTAAATAATTAAGGTTCAATCAAATAATTAATTAATTAATATTAAGAAATAAATGATTGTTTAAATATGATTGTAATATCATTTACATTATTATTATTATTATTTTGTAATTCCTTAATTATGACATTATTTGTTGATACTTAGATTAAATTATTTTGTCATATGAATCCCATAAATATTACAATGGAAACCTATATGCGGGTACTATAATGGATGTTAAAAAAATCAACTACTAAACCTATATGCGAGTATTACAATGGATGTAAAAAAAAAAAACTAGCAATTATTTATAAAAATTATATGCAGGTATTACAATGGATGTAAAAAAATCAGCAACTATTTACAAGATTTATATGTGGGTATTACATATTTGAAATGACTTTATGGAAATTATAATAGAAAGGATGTAAGTATTGCACAATGTTCATTTTGATATTTGTAAACCTTAAACAAATTAATGTTACATATTCATATGGGCCTATTTAAGTTTTGATTCTTACATTTAAAGTACTAAGAAGATTATGAAAAAAAAAACATATATAATTAACCATATACCCATCAAAGAAGTGTGACTAGAGGAAAATATTATATTGATAAAATATGTACAAATATGGGTGGATCCAGAAATGTTAAAAAACACAATGAAATTTTTTTTTTTATAATATATCAAAGGACCAAAGTTCAAAAATTAGGTAATCCAAAAAACGAAAGGGCTGAAAAAACCTAGCTGACTATATAAAGTGGAAACCCTAAACCATATCATTATCTATAATCTTGTGTTTAGTTTAATAATAAGTTGTTACATGACGAGCAATGTACAGATGGCAATGTTGCATCTTAATTTAACCTGCATTTGCAATAAACTCTTCTTTTGTTGTGCCCTAAACCCTATAAACACCCAAAAACCGCCAAATTAAACGTTAACACCACCAAAGAAGAAGGCAATGGCAACAAGTTGCCATTGCTTTCTTCATTGAAACATCATCACAAAAAAAGATGACAACACATTGTCGTCGTTTTCTTCTTTTTAGACATAGAGAAGACAAAACACACAAGAAAACAACCAAAAAAAAACCAAGAGAAGGGAGGGAGCTTACCTTCAAGTTCTCACTTTGCTTTCTCACTTTTGGCTTCCGTTTTTGCCCTCCCGCTTTTGCACTTTCGTTTCAAGTGCTTTCTCTTGGCACCTTTTTTTCAAACATAAGAAAAAAAAAACCACAAAGAAAAAAAAACCATAGAAAAAAAAAATGCAGAAAAGGGAGGGAACTTACTTTCAAGCTCCCGCTTTGCCTTCTCATTATTGGCTACCGCTTCTACCCTCCTACTTTTGCACTTTCGTTTCAAGTGTTTTATTCTTGCATCTTCTTCTTCTCAAGTAAAAGAAAAAAGAAAAAACACAAAGAAAAAGAAACCATAGAAAAGAAAAAAAAGGCAGAGAAGGGAAGGAACTTACCTTCAAGCTCCCGTTCTGCCCTCTCACTTTTGGCTCTTGCTTCTGCCTTCCCACTTTTGCATTTCCATTTCAAATGCTTTCTCTTAACATCTTCTTCTTTTCAAGCAGAAGAAAAGAAAAAAAACACAAAGAAAAAAAAAATGCAAAGAAAGGAGGGAACTTACCTTCAAATTCGTGCTCTGCCCTCTCATTTTTAGCTCTTGCTTTTGCCCTCTTGTTTCTATCTTTTCGTTTCAAGCACTTTTTCTTGACATTTTCTTCTTTTCAAATAGAAGGAAAAAAAAAAAAAACACAAAGAAAAAAAAAACCATAGTAAAGACAAAAGGTAAAAAGAAGAGAGGGATCTTACCTTCAAGTTCCCATTCTGCCCTCTCATTTTTGGCTCTTACTTTTGCCCTCCTGCTTCTGCCCTTTCGTTTCAAGTGCTTTCTCTTGGCATCTTTTTCTTCTCAAACATAAGAAAAAAAGAAAAACACACACAAAAAAAAAACCATAGAGAAGAAAAGAAATGTAGAGAAGGGAAAGAACTTACCTTTCCTTTTTCGCTTCTGCATTTGGGATGAAGCGCTCCTCTTGCTTTCTCCTCTCCACATTCCTTCAATGTTGAGCTCTCCACCTTCCTCAAGCCTTGTGTCTACGTCTCCTTGAAGCTTTATGCTATTCAAGCTTGGGAGCTCTCTTGAGCTTTGGAGATGGAGCGAGTGGGAAATGAGGTGAGGGAAGTAGTAGGGGGGGGGAGGAGTAGGTAGGAGGGGAAAATTTTGGGGCAAAGAAGAGGGCTGAAAAATCCCTGGGCACGGGAAGAGGATGTGTTTTTGGTTCATCCTCAAAACGGCTTGAACGGCCTCATCCTGAACTGGTGCATTGGTGGTTGCTGGTTCACTCCAACCTTTTTCTTTGACTCATGCCAGTTGGAGAAGTTATTTGCATGTGTTTTGAAGAATGATACCATGTGATGGACAAGAGTGGACCTCTTGGATCAAAGTGAACAAGGATGTTAATAAATCTCTAGTTAATGATCAAGCTCCATCCCCAGACGATTGAAACTCATGCAAAACTGAAGAGATAGTGGAGGCAAATCCATACATGGTTCTAGCAAGAAAAAATTCTGCAAATCTAAGAAAAGGAGTTTCATGTTGTGACTATACAGTGAGAAACTGGCTGTTTGATTTGTTAGAGCATCTCCAACGGTGCTCTGTATGTAACTCTCGATAGTAAAATAAAAATGTCTAAGTTTAGCTGTTTCTTTTTTTTGGCAACCCCACCAACAAAACTCAAACTGGAACTGCATATACACATGAGGGACTATTAATAGCAAACCACCTGGACCAATCATTGTGATCGACAAATCAGAAATACTGAGCCGTAGTCAGGTGCAATTCATTACACTCTTTTTGGGAGGTGCACAAATGTGTTGCGCCTTTTACCGGCCATGGCAAGCTGCACGAATTTGGTGCAGAAAAACCAATTTTCTGAGCTAAATTGGCACATTTTGACTTTTTCACAATAAATTTTATTGTCGAGTCACATACTGAGCACCGTTGGAGATGCTCTTACATATGCTCTTACATAGTCATTCCCTGCTATGTTGTGGAAAGTCTTGGCATGTAGCAAAGAGTTCTTATTATGTCAAATGATTTAGTCTACCTTTTCTGAACATAGTCTCGGTTCAGTTGTTGGATATCAATTTTACTTTGTTTAAGGGATTTTCCAATTTGATTACTCTTACTGGATGTTCACCAAATCTAAGGAAAAAAATTCATTTAATCACATGGAATAAAATAAGGATGGGTTTTTTCTAATTGCAACACACATTCACAAGGTTGGGATTATTGTGGTTTGCAAGTATATACTACCTTTACCATTCTGGCATCTTCTTGGCAAACATATATATATATATAATTTTTTTTTAATTTTATTTTTTTTCAGTCCACAGTAACAATAAAAATTTCCTAAAATTCCAGCACTTTCAAAGAATATGCAAAATGACCATGTACACACTAGGTAGCAACATAAATTCTAAAACTTCTGGCATTGTGGGCAGGATGTAATTTTGAAAAAAAATCGGCATTTATGAAAAATGATTTAATTTTGGCTGGAATGGTAAAGATACTATGTTATAGAATGGATGGATGATTAATTGTGATTCCAAACAATATGAGTGATTATGTGATAAATGTCTTTAATTGTTTTTTACTTGTTTGGAATGGTCCTTGATTGGTGAGGAAAGGGAAAAAAGAAAAGAAAAGAAAAGAAGGCTGACAACTTTGTGTGACCTGAACCCTCACATGCTTTATTTGCCATTATGAAGCTTTTGTTCATTGCCTCAGACCATCATCCATGTAGATGTGGTGGAAAGCAATTGAGAGAGGGGGGACCACTTTTTTTTGTAGTTGATACTGGCAGCCCCAAACCCTAGAAAGTAATGTGACAGAAGGAGGGGAGGGAGAGTCCATTATGGCTGGCTGCCATATATGGGGTGGAGGAGTTCTGGGCTTTTGTTTACAACCAACCCATTTGCATAAAATTCCAAATGAGATAAGTCAGAAGATTCATTGATGTGGGGTGGGAAGCTCAGGCTTTTTTTTTAAGCTGTCCATCAAACACACAATTGCATAAATACCAAAATGAAAAATAAGTTTTTGGGCATTTTGTCTGACTTGTTTAAGTTCTGGTTGCATAGGACAAGAATTCTTCCAGTGCATGACTTGTTTAAGTTCTGGTTGCATAGGACAAGAATTCTTCTAGTGCATGGAATTGGTGTACAAGAATTCTTCTAGTGCATGACTTGTTTAAGTTCTGGTTGCATAGGACAAGAATTCTTCTAGTGCATGGAATTGGTGTATGTGCACATACTGATGGTCAAATTTTTTGAGAGAGAGACTGCTCATTAGTCCTGTTATCTATCATGATTTTTCTGCAACTTTTTTTGGGTTTTGTTTTGATAGTCACAAGTAATGTGCTATGAGTTTGATTTTCCACATTTTTACTTGTTTGTGATTTCTGCACCCTCGTTGCTAGAAATCACAAACATAATGCCCTTGACGAATCAAGGCCAACCGACAATGACCATGATGGGCACATCAAGTTGCCAAACAGAAAACATTGTTTGCATAGTTCTTTATCAGAACACAATTACATTCTCTCCCATGCCATTCTGTGTCCTACAAAAATAAGTCTTGGTTTTATTGAACTGGTCACTGGAGCACCGACAAAACGTTGCACTTGTATGCATATTATAATCTTGATATCAGAGATACACATATATTTGCATATATGTATATCTAAAGTTTTGACTCTTACCCACTTGGGCTTAGCATTGTTTATTTGGGTGAATTATACGTGGCCACAAAAAATAACCGGAAAAATTCACCAAACTTTTGAAACCACATAATTGGAAAAAAAAATAAAAATCCATGCTCGTGATTCATTGGGGACATGATTGGGAACTTTGGGGAACAGCATTAGAGGGGTGCTTGGGGATTTGTTAGCAAACCCAAGGGAATGCCTATCAACCTGAGGAACTTCAGTAGCACCTATATCAATGTCACAAACATGAAGGGGAAATGAATTATAAAACCATAAGCATCATGGAGCTGAATGATATGAGCTTAATCAAAGTCGAGGTTTGAACATGCATTGACAAAGGATGGGTATGAAATGTTCCTCGACGTCATCAACATATATACATGGTTTTAATTTCTAAATTTCTAGATCCTTCTAATTTACTACATCAAACTATGGCTATTCCTTAAGCAATTTGCCTTGACACTTGGATTTTCATTTGGTAACAACTCATATACACTAGTGTCCAAGTATGCTAAACACCACCACATCAAGTGTGAAACCACAAAGTTTTTACTTTACAAAATGTGTGTTGTGGAAAATGGGTGTGTAAAATTGCCACAAATTGGATCCAATCTAATTGGGCTCATCCATTATCCCACTTCCCCATGTCCATCCATTGTCAAACTTTGCCAAAGAATTTAAGCCAACTTTTAATCTTCCATAAATTCACCAATAGTCTCACTTCCTTAGGTAAACCCATTGTCCAATTTCATTGTGTTCATCCATTGGCCAACTTATCTTGAAAAAACTAAGCAAATTTCAATCTTGCTAAGGTCCATGTATTATCCCAATTTCCCCAAACTTCATCCATTTTCCAACTTTCCCAAGTTCATTCATTCTTTGTCACATCTCCATGAGGGAATTGGGTCAACTTCCTTGGGATCCCACTACCTTCAGTTCAACATTGTTTAACTTCAATGTTCCTTAGGATACCTAACATCTTGATTCCATCCGCTTTCCCACTCACCAAGGAAATTGACCCAACAACATCCTAGCTTCATCCATTTCCCTTGGGAAGTTGAACCCAAACTTTCTTGGGTTCATTCTTCATTCATTGTTTGCATGTTTGTGAGGAGTTCATATAAGAGGTAAAAATTCATATAAGAAACCCCATGATGAAAATGAAAAGTCCCAAAATAAACATTTTTAAAAAATGTGAAAATTAAGTATTTAAAAAAAAATCAAATCAAATAAGAAGCATTCCACATTTATAACAAATCAATTTATCCAGCTAATTCTTTGAAGGGAAGAGTGGTACCATGACAAATTTCCCTGAATAATGCTCTAGCTTAAAGATACAAAATTGAACAAAAATCTACAATCTCCAGAAGCACCCTTGGTGGGTCTCAGAAGTTTTGTCCGGCCAGATAGCAGCTCAGAACAAAAGCTCCACATGTATAAAGTAAATGGTAGAGCCCTCTTGAGTCTCTACATCATAATTTTGTCTCCTCTGTAAACTGAACTGGTGGCTCCTTACAAACAAAATGGGTGAAGAGATTATTTCTCGAACAAAAAATTGTCTATATATTGAAAGGCTTTCTCTATATTGGGAGAGAGATTACTTACTTCCCAAGTGGTCAGATGGGGTCTGGGATCCTCTCTCCTAATAGGAGAGAGCTCTTTGTTGAATGAAAATCCAATGGGGTTAATCATAGTACTTTCATGTTTGAAAACAATAATTTTGCTTGTGTTATAATAGGGTGGTCATCTCTGCACACAAACACAAAACAAATAAAATGAAAATTAGCACACCAAAGAATAATGATTATACAAATTCAGGATTAGCTTAATTATTAGTGTAATGAAAGTTAGAGCATGGGAAAGCATAATAATAATAATACTAATCTAGCATTAGCATAATTATACTTTATAACAAAGCTCAAGCATGTTATAAAGTTACCAAGTGCTAAACATTGTAATACGGAAAAAGATCCACCAAACTTGGCAAAGAATCAAGTCTGCAAAGATTGTAAGACTGTAAATCCTAAAACTGGGTATGGAGTAGAGGGAAGGAGAAGCATACATGATTTTAATCGTTGGGGAATTCAAAAGGGTGGCTCCTGAAAGGTTGGTCAAAACTTGCAGAGTGTGTGTTTTTTGGTCTGATCAATTGAACATGGCAATGTTGAAAGTTCGCCATAGAACCCAATAAGTGAAATTAGAGAACAGCAAAGGGAAGATCCAACAGCAATAAGAGCTGACAAATTGTACTCCAGGATTTTGCAAAGTAGTAGTAGTTGTTATTGTTGCTTCTTCCGTCATGCTTTGCAGGCGTGCTAACACACCGACAAGTGGTGCAGTGTTGTAGGTTGTGGGTTCAGTCATCTCATATGCAGCTCGATCATCCACAAAGTCATCATTTTGATCCGGTCCTCCCACCACAGCACCAACTAAAACATTTGGGTTGCGCTCTTTCATTGTGTACCACTCTTCATAGCCACCACGGCAACTCACGAATTGTGGGTTTTGTTTGAAAGAGACAATGGAAGCAGCTCGGTGATGAACTCTTTGTGGGTAGTTTGTTCCAAAACCCACAAGATAACTCTGTCCTCTGTTGTTTTTCCCTAATAAATAATCCACCTGAAAAAAATAAATCCATAGCACAAATGCACTTTATGTCTCAACCTCAAATGTTGCATTATGATTTGAATTGGGATAAGACTGCTTAATCCCATAATTTCCCAAATCATATTTCATTTGGTCCAAGCTGGGGGATTGGCAATGGGACTAATCCAATTGATTAATTAATTACACTTGCAATCATGGGGCCAATGTAATCAATTTGATTACACTTGCAGTACCGGGGTTAATCTAATTGATTGACTTGACACTTGCAGTAGTGGGGTTAAGCTAATTGATCGATTTAACACTTGCAGTAGTGGGAATATCATCTGCACACCTGGGCTTTGCCAGCAACAAGAAGCTCAGAGTTTTCAACTGGGGAGGAGCAATGAGATGGTTGTTGCCCAGCTGCTGAATAATAATCATATGAAACAGTCAATAAAAATGCAGCTGTGGTCACATATTGCATATTATTCCACCGGAATATCCAGTACATTCCTCCTGTAAAGAAAATGGCGCCAAATGAGAAAGAGGTTTAGAAAAAGAAAACCCAAACACAGGATTAAAACCAAGAACAACATATAATTTAGATATCTATTTTTGTGCATAATGTTCTGAAGAGAAGAGACCAGTGAGATCCAACCTACCTGGTGTTAGTTGTATTTGTGGTCCCTTGTTCTTTTGAAGAGCAGCACAAAGAAAGTATTCTGCCTTGGCTCGGTACTTCTCAAATATTGGTGCATATTGCCCAGTTTTCCCATCTAAAAGCAACTGCATTGCATGCCCAGACAATCAGACCATTGTATGATTATCTGGATTTGAATTTCCAAAAGAAATTCAGTGATAATATTTTTTTAAAAATGAAACAACAAGAAATTAGATTAATTAGTGTTTTGTTGATGTTTGGAAAATTGCATTTTGTGTTGATTTCAGAGAATTTGGGTTTTGCATAGGTTTTTGGAAAATTAGGTATTTCGCAAACCTTTGTTGCCTTGATTTGAACACCCACATACTTGTTCTCCCAACTGAACTGGTTCATGGTCCACCCAGTACCTCCCATTTGCTCTGCATTGTTGGCAACATACTCAAGGTATGACACCTCCTTGGTTGCCTCATGAAGCCAAATTGCTCCCCATAGCAATTCATCCTGTACCAATCCCAAAACTCCCTTTTGCTTCAAAACTGCAGAATCTGAAAAATTAACTTCATTAGGCAAATTTTAGGCAAAGTTGGCATTCATTCATATTATTATGTTGAGATAAGCTTGGTGAAAAGAAAAGTCCAAAAGATGTGGATGGAAGCAGTGCCTACATAGTAACCACTCTGTGACTGGTAGTATTTCTTCACCAGCGGTATACTGATGTCATATTTGCCCCGGTATGTGTCTGCAAATGCGAACAGCTGCAAAGAGCAATAAAACTTCACCAAATTAGAGTTGTTGCATTGATCAGACAATAACACCAAGAAAGGTAAATGAGTTTTTCATTGATTTTGGATTTTTGAGAAATTTCCATTGAACTGAACAAGTAGATTGGAGTAAATTGAAAAGTCATGTTGTACAAATGCATTGCTCCAGAATTCCACAAAATCCATGGCTTTCAATCAGGACCCCAAAGAAGAAGTTAGGTTGAAGAATGGAGGAACGCCCATGCTTTCAATATGGACCAAAAGATTGGTGTTGTTGGGTTGAAGAATCAAGGAACACCCAAATGTAAGAGCATATGTGTGAAGAAAAAAGGCGTTGCAGAAATTGGGGGGTCTCCACCTACCTCACGGGCATGGCGAAGAAGCTCATTGGAGTAAACAGGATCCATCTTCCTAAAAGCAATTGATGCAGCAGCCATTGCAGCAGCAGTTTCAGCTGCAAGGTCAGATCCTGGATTTTCTTGTGTCACTGCATATGCTTCCCGACTTGTTGTCATGTCTTCTGGTCTTTGCCAACAATTATGGTCTGAATCTCCATCACCTATCTGTTATACAACTCCATACACACCCAATCATCAATCAATCAAACAAGCAAGCAAGCAAGCAATCAAGCAATCAATTTCCAGGGCAATGCTCTTCTTGTACCAAAACACAGTGGCCAAAAAGCATCAAGCATAAGCTCCAAGACTCTGCTGAAAGAAGACATCAGATTCAGAAATTGTTCCTCAAACTCTATTGTAGAAGGACAGCAAACTCTTGACAAAACCACCAAGACTTGCAAGAGCTTTGAAGAAATGGGTTGCGTACCTCACCGAAGAGGAGATAAGGCTCAGGGTGGGCTTTGATGAAGTAGTCAGTGCCCCATTTGATGGCATCCATGCAGTATTGCAGCTGCCCGACTGCATCAATCTGCGACCCGTACTCAATCACACTCCATGATAGCATGGTGATGGTGAATGCCATGGGCAATCCGAACTTGACATTGTCACCCGCATCATAGTATCCCCCAATCAGATCTACCTGCAGCAGCAGCAACATCATTGCCAAAGATCAAAAGATCTTCCAAGGTCAACAGTATCCTTCTTCTGGAATTATTCATATTCATAGCAGGAGAACTCAACATAGCAGCAACAACTGCAACACGCTTCTGGTTCCTTCCAAAAACTTTGCAAGAAGAATTACAATGCCTGGTCTTGCTGGGAAGCATGGAAGTAGTGCAGAAGAAAATGATGATGAATTGATGAGAATAAGGAACAACAAAAAGAGGACACAAATGACAATGATGATGACTTGATGACAAGAAGAAGAAGATACAAATGACAATGATGATGATCTGATGAGAAGAAGAAGAAGAAGAAGAAAGGACACAAATGACAACAATGATGAGTTGATGAGAAGAAGAAGAAGATGCAAATGACAGTGATGTTGAATTGAAGAGAAGAAGAAGAGGATGGAAGAGAAGAACATGCCAACATGGTGAATTGATGAGGAGAAGAAGAGGATGGAAGAGAAGAACATGGTGAATTGATGATGAGAAGAAGAAAAGGAGAAGAAGAGAGTGGAAGAGAACATACTCCAGCTGAACTACCATCAGATAGGCCGGAGTCCCCACGCCACTTCACTCTCTGGTTGGGAGGGAGCTTCCCTGATCTCTGAGCTTCCAGGAACAGAAAGCTCTTCTCTAGAGCGTCTGCATAATTGAATGTCATTGCCATTGCAGGTCGTCCCATGTGCAAGAGGAGCAGACTAAGCACCATAACCATCATCATCATCATCACCATGATGCTGCACCTGTAGTACTGTATCCCCTTCTTCCTCATTTCCACTTTCCTGTCACAACAACACACGAAATGTGCACCTAGCTAACTCCAGGGTTTGTGTGTGTTCTTGGCGATCTGGATCTCGCAGAAAGGAAATCTCTCCTTGAGTAGAGATTTCTCCCAGAGCTTTTGACAGCAATCTCGTCCCCCCAAAAAAAAAACTCTACAGATCCAGCTTTCTGAAGGTAGCAGCAGCAGCAGCAGCAGCTTGCTCAAGTCCACCAGTGCCAGAAAAACCTTTGCGCCTTAGCAACAATTGCAGCAATTCATTCCTCCAAGATCCAAGCAGAGTTCCTCTTATCAAAGCTCACCACAGAGGAGCTCAAGCTCTGCTGAAGACCCCATCTTATCTCATAATGCGACCCCCACCTCCCCATAAACAACGAATTCTCACTTCTCCACAAAATTCGGCACCCCGCAGCACTCTTCTCACAAAACACAGAAAAAATATAAATAAATAAATAAATAAATAAATCTCGCAAAGAACAAAAGCTCTAGGAGAAGCTCAAGGAGTTTTGAGAGAGAGAGAGAGACAGACAGACAGACAATAGACTTAGTAATAATAATAACACAACAAAGAAAATTCATCAGATCTACACAACAAATTCCAGACACACATTCCGCAAAAAAAAGAAAGAAAAGAAAACCATCATCATCATCAGCATCATCAGCATCATCAGACATGAAGGATGGTTGCAAAACACAAAAAACAAAACCAGGGAAAAAAAAAAAGGTCTGCAAAGCGCCGCAGGCAGCAGCAGCAACAGCGACGACGACAACGACGACAGCAGCAGAGCAGCGGCGCTTCCCCACTGCACTGACCAAGAAGTCCAAATCTTTTACTCTTCCAAGTTCTTCTTTTACTCTTCTTTCACCTCCATCTTTTACTTTCTCCCGGTTCCCCACCCCCCACCTTCACTCTTCCCTTTTCTCTTCACTTTTATTCTTCTCCATTATTCTCTTCTTTTACTCTTCTTTCTGCTTCTTTTACTTTTCTTTTCCCCCCTCCTTCACTCTTCCCTTTTCTCTTCACTTTTATTCTTTTCCATTATTCTCTTCCTTTACTCTTTTTTCTTCTTCTTTTACTCTCTCCCCTTCACTTCTCTTTCTTCCCCTTTTTCTCTTCACTTCAACCTTCTTCATTATTCTCTTCTTTTACTTTATCCCCTCTTTACTCTTCCCTTTTTCTCTTCACGTTAACTTTCATTTGTGTTCTTCTCTTACGGTTATTACTCTTCTTTCTAACTGCAGACTCTTTCTTTACAACTATTTTTACCCATAATAGGCCATATCTTTTCCATAGCCATACCATCTTTCTGTAATTTGATAGTCCACAATTAGGCACATCTTTCCCATTAACAATCCCCTCTTTTCCCACTATTATTTCTTAGGCAGAATATTCTTTAATTTTTTAAATTTAAAATTATTTGGTTCTCTTTGGGTGGGGGGGTTGGGGGGGGGGGACCCCAATCAGTATGCAACTTGTCAAAAAAAACTTTAAAAATATGTTAATTTCCTAATTCCGGGGTTCCCGTTAT
>Ga0116227_10006204_pt1 | contig 24440 bp, 21 predicted proteins | sample S1TSphgellanicum_FD_89693 | JGI IMG/M metagenome (GOLD analysis project Ga0116227, IMG submission 89693) | Host-associated microbial communities from peat moss isolated from Minnesota, USA - S1T2_Fb - Sphagnum magellanicum MG | ecosystem: Host-associated > Plants > Peat moss > Unclassified... | reverse complement strand
GTATGGGTAGAGTTTTCTATGTGAAATTTCTTGTGGATTTTTTTGTGTCATCATTTGATTAGGAATTTGATTATCATTCTTGTGTATGTTATACATGTGTGGGTGACATTGTTATGCAAGCATTTGTTTGGGCACTAATATTGTATTACACATGATTGATTTTTTTTGCATAATGGTTTATATATAGATTAAAAAACAAGTCATGACACCTAATACTTATGATTTTAAACTATAAATTTGATATTAGTAAACATGTACTTTTGACATCACAATAAAGTCTCACATAATTTGTTATTTGAGAAAGTATTTCCAAATTCTAGAGAATTAATTAACATGTTACGATGCTTTTAAGGTTATTCTACACAAGTTTTTATCAATTCTTAAAATGAATACAGAAAATATGAGGGAGGTGTATTATGAAAACATCTTAGCCGTTGTAGATGGCTATAATAAACTTTGTGTTTGTTATTGTTGATATGTTAATTATTGTACTCATTAAAGGTTATTACACTACTAGAAATTTTGTCTTTTGCAACTTGTCTTATGCAACTAAAAAATGTTGCATGCAACTCCAAAAATGTTGCATGCAACTAACCATTTTTTTTCTTATTTCTTGTTTGCTATCACCACCATTTAAAAAAAAATTCACAACTTGTTTTTTTCTCGAGTCTTTTTCCTTTTTACTTATGAGTAAGTTATTCACTAACTTTTTGTGATGTTGTTATTATTCGTCTTTTTGCTTTGATCATTACCATTGTGTTTCATAAATTGATTTAGGGGTTGTGTGTTGTTTTCATGGTATTTGTTTTCCAAGTGGCAGTGATGGTGCTTACGAGTTAAGGTGTTGTGGTGGTGGTGATGGTCATTGCAATGGTGGTTTGGTAAGTACTCTTCCTCTTACCTTGGTTGTCATTTTTCTAAGGATGTTGTTCTTGTTCATTCACTTACTTTGGTCATGATTCAAAAAATACTTATGGGATTGCAAGTGTGAAATATCTTTTTTTTTTTTGGTTACATGGGTTGAAAAAACCACTTGTGAAAATGTTCAATATCATTTTTTCTCTTCTCCTATGTGGTCAAAAAATCACTTGGGGGTTTACAAGTGTGCAAATATCATTATTTTTTCCACATATGTGAATAAAAAAATCATTTGTGAGTTTACAAGTGTGCAAATATCATTATATATTTTTTACCTATGTGAATAAAAAAAATCATTTGCGAGTTTGCAAAAGTGCAATATCACTTTTTTTCTTCTTATGTAAGTTGAAAAACCATTGGCAAGCTCAAAAATATCCAATATCATTTTTTTCTTTACCTATGTGAATAAAAAAAATCATTTGTAGGCCTACAAGTGTGCAATATCATTTTTTTCTTTTATTATGTGTTTTAAAAAATCACCTACGAACTCACAAGTGTGCAATATTATTTATTTTCTTTTCCTATGTGAATCGAAAAAATCATTTACAAGTTGTGCAATCCTTTAAAAATATTTAGAATGGATTAGGGTTTCAAATTTTCAAGTTTGTGGGTTGTTTTGCATATTGGGATAATAATTGAAGGTTATGGATCTAGTACCAAAAACCAATCCAATTTGAAACTAGGTTCTAGAATCAAGATTAGAACCACCTTAATAAAAGAAACTAGAACTAGAACTAGAATTGATCCTTTGAAATTTTTAAGAACTAGAACCGTCAATTTCTCCTAGAACTTAAGAACCAGCCAATACTAATGTAAACTTCATAAATTTTTTTATAGAGCCAAAGTTCCAATTTATGTTCATAAAAAATGAAAACCAAAACATGGTGAACTAACATTCATTCAAAATATTCAAACTCACCATTGTGATCACCCACTGAAGGTTGGTACTCCAATAGGCAACCCCATGGAAAATTGCAATGCAATGTCATGTATGTGATGTCCAGAAGATAAATGATTAATTATAATTGAGTAATGCCAAACAAGGGTGCACGATTGCATACAAGATAAACTCTACAAAAGAAGTCACAAACATGTGGGCCAACATACTAAAAGTTCAAATTGAAAAAAAACAAGAAATCCACCATTGCATTAAAAGCATTATAAACTTATGTTGAAAGTTTGTTGGCATTCAAATGACAAAGCCAATAGAGAAAGTATTGAAGGAAAAAAATATGATTTTTTGTGACAATTTAGTCCTAAAGAAAAACCAAATAAGATTTTATGTTATGAAATGTAACTTATCAATGAAACAATACAATTGAAATTCATTCATTGTTCTCACTTGGGATGAACTCAATCCTAAGAGTAAAAGTCCCATGTAAACCATTTTCATTTATTTAAACCCAAATCATAAATAACAACCCAAACTCATGAAACCTAATATGTGTGATAGTGCTTTCAAGATGACTTTTCTACTATCCATTGTGTGACATACACAAGATTGAAACAAAAAGGAAATTGAGTAAATGCATCATGAGCCGTGAGAGGACAATTTTTGACAAATGTCAAATACCTATCACAATCCATAAGGTTCCAAACTTAAGTAAGGTGGGAATTTCACAATGTTTCATATTGGTTGGTCAGTGTAGGTTTCTTTTGAATTTACTATTAAAAATAATTTCCCTTAAACTACTTGCCACTATTGAACGAAAGATGGATCTAAAGGGAATTCTTCTTGCATATGCATTTTCACATTCCCTATTGCATGTGTGCTCTACATTTGAACTTCAACTAAATATGAAAAAGTTAGTATTGTATGTGCGAGTTTTGTAACATATGAATCTTATAGAAAACTTGTGAAGTTTCATCATTACTTTGTCAAGTTTAGGGTCATTTTTTATAAAATAATTTTTTATAATAAAATTTGGGTTATGGTTGAAACCCAATTTAATGTGAATGAAGTCGAACTATTTTGTGTATTTGGGGGGTTTATCCTTAAGGTGTTATTTTGAAGTCTCATTTTTCATGTCATAAAATTCTAGAGCACACAAGAGGAACAAGTGTGATTAAGACCAAGGTTTGTTGTTTTTTGTGTTTTGTTTTGGATTTGGATTCCTACATTTTATAGGTGAATAGATTTTATAACATGGAGGATCTATCTAGCTTATTGTGCATGCTATAGCTAGATTATTTTTGTTTAACACTAGAGAATTGCTACAAGAAAATGAGGAATTGTAGTTGATATGGGAATTACTCTAGGGTCCTAATTTCAAGTCTTGAATTGAAAAAACTTTAATGAAAAAAGTGACATTTGGGGGGGGGATTTTAAAGCTTTAGTCATCCCTTGAGCATTTGCACTTCAATTTGGGCATGAATTTAGGTGTGGAAGCTGGTGCCATTACTATTGAACAAGGATTTCCAATGCAACTATTATGGACATATAACTTCATCACAACTATGTTTAATGCTACACAATGTTTTGTAACACATGACAACACCCAAGGACATCAAAGTTTTTTTGTGTGAACTTTTGATGTAAAATATTGGTGATGGTGATAATGACAATTCACCATCCCCCTTGACCTCCAATGTTTCTTTTAAGCTTTAAAGGTTGCTAACTTTGCATGGTTTGGGAACCAAGATTGCACTCAAATCATGCGCTTGTTATCCAAAAAAATTATTTTTGTTTGTATTCAGGTTTTCATTCATGAAGAACATGATTCATCCTTACTTTGGATAATTGTTAAGTCTCATTCAATCTAATTATTCAACATGGTGGGGGTGAATGAATTATATTTGTACCACACAAATTTTGATTAATGAACAAATATGGGGGGGGGGGGGGCTTAGTTAATAAAAAATTTTGGTAATTAAACAATGCCATGAACATTTTAAACATTGTGATGTTTTCCTATTCTATGATGTGAAATAGCTCAATATTAAGTGAATGTCAAAATGATGCCAAATGGGAAAAAGACTTAAACCTCGAGGTATATTTTTCAAGAAATTCAAATTCAAAATTTGAATTTAATGCCTTTGGAAATTCATTACAATCTCATATGGGGTTGGATTTGCAAGTTGTTTGTGCCATTAGATTTATGGGGAAGGCAATATGTGTGGGCCATTTTAGTTAATTTTAGGGGAAAAATTATGGAGCTTATTCACAAGCATGAAAAATGAGTGGAATGAGTTGGTGCATGGCAAGTCATCAACAACCAAGTTTTTGTGAAGATAAACATTACTTATTGGTTCCATAGTTGAAAGGAAATGTCATACCATAAAAAAAACATGGAAACCCACTCCATTAACTTTTCCCTTTTCTACATTAATGTGTTATAGTACATAAAACAATGTTGGTGTACCAAGTGGGGGGTAGTAATGCATGTCAATTACTTGATTATTGTGTGATTCCTTCATATTGTTTGTGCACTTGTGTTTCCTATCATTATGTTGATTGACTTGGGCATTTTTTTGGAAAGGTGATGGGGTTTACCAAGTGATGTGTCATTGCCCTACAACCTAAAGCGAACACAAGTTTTTAAGTTGATAGTTCAAAAACTTGTGCATATTACATAATGCCGTGAACCTTGAGGTTTTGGGCATCACACATTCATTTGATCAATTCAAGAGTTGCATCTTTCAAGATGTGATCACAATTTTCAAGATATGTCCCTACTTTCATTAACTTTTGAGACCATTTTTTTGTTTGTTTGGTAAATGGACAAAACAAAAACCTCTAACATTTCCATTTCTTTCTTTACGACTTGAAGATGTTCTTGCCACTCCCCAATGCTATGAAGCTCAAGGTGGGGACAACCTTGGGTCGATGGCTAAGACTTCGACTTCCCTCCATATCCTCTTCATCACTATTTTTATCTTCTTGTAAGTATGTATTAATGTTTACAAAAAGGTTATCAAGTGGCAACACACAAAGCTTTTCAAACAACAACAATGCAATAACTAATTAGATTTTTTGGAATTGATCCCAAATAATCCACTTTGTGAAAATTGACCTAATTTATTTTATGCCTTTTTCTCTCACAAACAAAACTTTTAGCCATTGCCTTGTCAATGAAATGAGTGTTAAACAATTGTGACTTTTAATGAAAACTATCATTAACAAAGTTTCAACTTTATAACAATAAGCTTTTCATCATTTAAAAGACATTAATACTTGTATTCATTTTTGTTGATACAAAGTTCAAACGACATTAAACTTCTTTTGTGTAATCCTTCCTAATCTTCAAAAAGTTGGGCAATGAACCAACATTAGACAACCCATATTTCTTTGCAATTTTTTAATTTATTGATAAGGTGCTCCTATCAAATATAATCTTTGAAACCTCACCATAGGGTGCATTCACAATTGGGGTACCACAACAAGAACTATGACACCCATTCGTCTTGTGTTTTGAATTTTAAAACAAGGACTTAGCAAAATGAATGTTCCGAAATGTTAAACAATGAAAGGGGATACGTATGTTTATGCTTTCAACCAATAAGTGTTATAATGAATGATTCAAATCAATTGAACAAATTTTGAATGTCCTATTCAAGTATAAACCAAAAAGGAATGCAAGACTACTTAGACATTCCAAAATGACATACTTTCATTTGGAGTGCCAAAACCATATTAAAAACATCAAATAATGTCCTTTTTTGCACCCACGTCTCTTATATTTCTTTCCAAACCTTTGGAATGTAAATTTGTAATTAAAAAAATTAATTTGATTATATTTATAAATGCATTTGTTTTATGAAAAAATTCAAGATTCTAGCATTAATTCCACAAAATTTGGTGATTTATCATATTAAAAATTTGTGCCATCACATAGAATATATTTTATTCTATTTGTGTTTTAAAAATGGAGTAGTCTGAACAAAAATTGTTAGTCTTGTTGAGTCCTTTTTGATAAAACTACATAATGAAACATGGTTCTTGAGTTATTTTTCAAGAAACTTAAGGACATGTTTTCATCATTAAAATCACAAAAAATCACCACCATTTTAGTCAAGATGTATGTGAATATCTATTTTTTTTAAAAATCTACCAAATGAATTATTTCATAAATGTAGTGGTCATTCAAAATAGTGTTTTGATAGTGATTTTGGGGTGAAATAGTCCTTTTGTGTATCCCAACCGTGAATGTACCCCATACAAAAGTTGCACATACGGTGTCACAAACCTTCTAGTTTCATTTTTCACTTTAAATTTAGGTCACTACCTAGACTAGAAAGTGTAAGAAACATTTCGTAAAAGTACTGGTGAAACTTGAAATTACATGTATGTAAGATTTGTATGTTCTCAAATTCACATGTATAGTATTGGAAGTTTCATTAAAGGTTATCATGTTTCATTGAAGGTCAAACACATAACACGATATATACAAGAGAATGGTTGATAATGAACAATTATAAGAAGGGATCAAATACCATCTTAGGAGAGAATCTAACATTATCTTACATCCAACTATTCAAAAGTGGGAATTAGGTGTGGGGGGAAGGATTCTTGAACTACATAATGACTAGACCTTTTAAGCTTGAATTCAAGTTATACACCCAATTTGCATTGTTGTGAGCATTTCCTAAATTTGATCACTAATTATTATATGGCAATTTGAAACCAAGTTGATGACTAATAAACTATTTTTGTTGTGTGCTCAATGAATCAACATGTGTGTTTGGCCATGTGAAGTTTGGTGGGTGGATGTCAATACCTTTACCTAGTTATATTTAAGGTTACAACCACTGCAAGTCCAACAAAACTAATTACACATATTACAATTAATAGGATTTAATGGGCACAATGCTTGTGGAGTTGAAGATGGTATTATAGATCCAGAGACAGATGTGTTTAGGGTTTTGAAAAAAACTAGTTTAAACAAAAAGGTGATCATTTAATTTTTTTTTTATAAAACACATTTTCAATAATTTTTTTAGGGGAGATAGAGAATGATATTGGGGGCCATTAGTTTGTTAAAGATCAATTCTCTAAATGAATGGGCACTATTTCAATATAAAATTGGAAGTTATGTTTTAAGAGTATTTGAATGCAAGTTAAAAGGCAAAGGAAACCAATTTTGAACCCTAATTGGTGTGCATTTGAGCTCTTATTTCAACATTTGAAACATGAGGCATTGCACAAAAGGAAGTTACTTTTTTAATATTTTATGAAACACATCAAATAAAGGGGTTTATTTTTGGTATGTGATGAAGTATGTTATATATATATATATTTAATTATAAATATTCTAGGTTTATTTTCAAAATCTAATCTTCAGTAGCCTATTATAATTTTAAATAAATTGTGCGTTATATTTCTTTTCATATTATTTGGAAAAAATGGAAGTAGCTTCCCTTGGGCATTACATGCCTATGAAAGTTGGACAATTTTTTTTTATTCAAGTTGAAATATAATTCGAAGTCATGGAACAATATTGGACAAAATGCATGGAATTCATGACAACTTTGAAGGCTCATGGGTGACAATTTTGGGGCTTAAACTATGTCAAATATAATTGATAAACCCCAACACCATGGGCCCAAACAATTAATAAACCCCAACATTATTGGTGGGTGTAAACATGTTAACAAATCTCACCTAAGGTGTAACTAATGGTCTAAATTTCATGTTTTCAAATTGTAAATTAAATTAATGTTGATTTTTTTAATTTGCATGTTTCAAATATATTATGGAACCATTTAAAAATGTTTGAAATGAATTTTAATGAATATAGAATCCAAAAGGACTTCTAAAACACTATAACCATTGTTTCGCATTAAGTTTAAAATATTTTATTTTATTTTTGAAATGATTTTTTTTGAATTAAAAAAAACCTTAACATAATAGTATAACGAAAATTCCAATAATTTAAAAATACTTTAATTTTTTTTCCAAAATAAATTCCAAGAAATTTTTAAAAAATTCTAGAATAAACATTAGACAAAGCGGGTGGGTGTAGGTCTTATCAACATGTTTACACCTTTAATTATAATGTTGGGGTTTACCATGTCATAAAATTAATGGTGGCTCCATTTTATAGTTGTATGTGTCTTTGGAAATAACAAATTTTGAGAGGTCATTTTTTGTTTAAATATTTATGTTTAAATAATTCAATACCCCTTGTGGGTTATTGATGAGCTACAAATTCATATTGTTGGGCTATGTCCAACTTGTTTTGTTTAGTTCTTGTTACATGCTTATCGACATGCCTAATAAAGAACCTTTAGATGTTAATCCAAGAGTTTGGGGTTATTGTGGATATGCTTGCAATTTGTGTAATTATTAGCAAAAATAATCAATTACACATGATAATGGGTGGGATATCAAATACATAATCCATATCATGGTTAAGGCCAAGCAAATAACCTAAGCTTCTTAGTGCCAAAAAACATTAAGGTTCCATATAGTTTGATCCTAGGTGCTAGAATTTCAATAGTGGGTTTATTAAGTCAAATTTTCCTTTTAAATCTAAAATGAAACCCTTCACTAACCTTGCTCCCACCTTTTTTTTTCATTGCTTAAGTCAATCATAGGAATATTGACACTTGGAATGCAATGATTCATAGGGGGGGTGGTTGTGAATCTTATTTCCAAGTTTTTATTATTATAGATGAACAACTTACTCACTTGTAAATTCCATTGAAGTTGAAGTGGAACTAATGTCAAGGAGCTACATGGAGGTTCAGAAGGTGTCTTACATTCAGCACGTCTTACAATTTCACACAATTGTGGTAATAGAGATGAGTTGTTCGAACATTGGCTTAATGTATTGCTTCACTTCTCAAGGATAGGTCTTGTTGATAAACAAAATATACACTTTAAAAAAGACATGTACACAAGAATCTCATTAATTTTTATGCATGAATGTACAAACTAAACATAATGTATAGTTTCAAATTCAAAAGATAACAAGACAATTATATGAATGTATTACCAAATGAAAAGAATGACAAAAGTTTTTGGAAATCACCTCTTTATATAGCTGATTTTTATTAATAACTAAAGTAATTACCTAACATTAAGTATCAATTAATTTAAATATTAACTACTCATTAGTAGCTAATTCAAATGTCAATTTACTTTCTAACTAATTAACATTTACAAGAATACTAATTAACACTTACAAAATTTAAAACTATTATCCTTCTAATACCCTTATCTTCATTAAACCCAATTAATAAATCTAATAGGTCAAATTTGTGTTGTGTTAATAATTCAGCATTTGAGTGATTTTGTAATATAAAATCACCAACTGAATTTTCTTGCCAAGAAGGGAAAAAAACTTTAAAGCAATGTTTCAATAGTAGTTTACTTTTCAATAATGTTAAAATGTTGTTTTTTCCTTGCTGGATAATATTAAGAAATTTAGGGAAATCAATTTGAACAATCCCATTCTTGCATGTTTTAATGGTTACATCAAACATGGATAAAATGGAAAACTAGTGTTATGCAATTCTTCCTTTTTAAAAAAACCTCCAATCCTAATATTGATATGTAAAATTTGTTTGGAGGTTCTTTGGGTGTAGGTTTGAGTCCATTCTTTCAATTTCTAAATGTTTCAATTTTGGTTTTAACACATTTTTACATATTGAAAAGCCTTTGGGCCTAGTTCAAAAATCAGTTTCTTTTATGTACACACTACACACTCCTTAATGCTAGAAATTGTATGAGTATAAAGTTTTATAAGAAATTAAAACATGGTCTATGTAGGTACAAAGTTGAACAACTAATTAGTAATTAATAATTAACTATATAATATTTAGCCTACTTATTAACTTTTCCTAGAAAATTTATTTGTTTACTTAAATATCCTGACCCTACTTTCAAAAATGTTTTCTCATGGTTTTTGTCTTCATTTTGAATCTAGCAAAAGACTAGTTGAACCCTAAACTTGAACCCCTAGTTTTTACCTTGCAAATTAGATACCTTCACAAGTTGGTGAAGACAATGAAACCTATTATAGTTAAAGGATGGGAGGAAATAGGACTTAAAAGGGCTTGGGACATTTTAACTTGTAGTCATGGAAGCAAATACAACAATTCAATTCTCTACAAATGTGTTGGACATTGAAGAGGACATTGAAGAGGACATTGACCTTGATGATGAATCCTTCCCAACAAGACAAACTTCAACCATCATAGATCAATGCTATAAGAAACATCAACTACACCTTCAAATACAATTCAACCATTCTTGAAAATTAGGCTATAGAATTTAGAAAGAAAGAAGAATAATTAACTAAGTTTGAAGATGAAATGTTGCCTTCATGTTACCAACACACATGGTACACTGCAATATACTTATTCTAGCCTTTTGATGTGAAATTCATCATAGCATTTCTACTTGTTATTTTGCAAGGCAACTTAAGGAACACAAATAACTACTTTTTCTTTTACAAGGCTAATATGATAAATGAATGAAGACTACAAAATGCACAATGAAAAAGAATAAGAACAATAGGAAGTCAAAACTTTAATCTGAATGTTTTTTGTTTTGTAACCAGAACCACTGTTTCTTTAATGATTCTGGGAACTGGCCGAATTGCCACTGTGGCCTCAGCTGGCAGATGAAGTTGGTAAAATCAGCCCTGGCTGAACCATCACTTACACTGGCAGTCTAGTATCATGGTTAAAAACCCAAAATTTGAGGTTAAACATTAGAGTTAACCATCAAGTCACATGATTAGGGGGCTAGAACGGCCAGTTTCGGCATAATAGGGCATCAGACCCATAACCGAGAATGAAAATTTTACAAAACGAAATAACTGGGACCCAAACGAGTTTTTCACCTATTTTGGTGGTAAACTGAGTTTCATCCTGTCTTTCCTTTTTCCTGAGTGCCTCCATTGGTGCTACATATATTTCCACTGCTCCTAAGTGTACAACTACTATAATTACTCTCGAACCTTGTACATTAAATGCTGAGTTTCAGCATTTCATACTGGGATTTAACAAAATTTCATTACTTTACGGCTACACTGAAAGAGGGGATAGGGGGTGAAAGCAGGTCCAAAGACAGGGTGACTTTACATATAACTCTATTATAAATATACTACCCTAACCCTAAATCAGGGTTTCTGAGTCCAACATTAGCATTCCCTGGGTTAAATGTAGCCCCTAAAAGGCTTCACTGAAGAAGGCACCAACGTAGGTGCTGGTTGACCCCATCCAGTAGATACACATGACAGGAAAGTTTTTTGAGTGGAAATTGAAGTTACAATGCACTAAACTTGAGCAAGTGTTTTGCAATTTCTAGTGTTATGCTAGAATGCACTAAAGTTAAGCAAGTTTTTAGCAACACTTAAGTGCTTTTCTAACGAACATTGCTTCTATCCTAACCAATAAACCTCTTGGTTCCCAAACTCCAGTCCTTAATGCCCATGAATATTCACAACAGTTCACAGTAACAACAGATTCATAGGCATCTCACAACAGTTCACAGTAACAACAAAGCCTGTGAACATTTGTCAAAATCTGAGGACCACAGACTTGAGTTGTCTCTCCCTTACAAGTGGCAGAGGCAACAAAGGCAAATTATAAGCTTGGAGGGTTGCATTTCCAACTGGTCTTGCAAAAACCCTGGTTGGATTGGTACAGAAGAGAAAAACCTAGCGTAAAATGAAAGGCCAGTTAGCAGAAGATCGCAGAGAAGTAGGTTGAAAGGCTGCAAAGATCACGGAGGCATGGAGATGGCTTGGCCTCCATCTTCTCTCTCTCTCGCTCTCTCTCTCTCTCTCTCTCTCTATCACAGTTAGAAGGCGCTCTAGTTACCACCCATTTCTTTCATCTCTCCATCAAAGAAACCAAACCCTTATCTTGGCTCTTTGTTCTTGTCCCTGTAGCAGCTGTCTCTAGTCTTCACTACCACGCACAAAACTTTGAAGAGCCCTTTTGTTGTATGGTTTTGTCCACATTCCTTCTTTAAATTGTCAATTACAGTTGACTCCCCCAATTCTTCAAAGCAAACCCTAGTTTGGTTGCAATCACTGGTGCACAATTGTTGTAGTTTGTGCATTGTACAATTGTTAGATGACTGTCACAGATATAAATTCCAGCTTCTTTTGCATGGAGATTGCTTGTTGCAGAGAAGGGCATGTGCTAACGCCCTTGGGACACATATGTCAAGATGTCTGTTGATCATTGTAGTGAGTCTTGACTCTGCCATTCATGTATTATTATTCAAGCTTATGCACTACTGCCTCAATTGTTGCAGATTTCTTTTTGCCCTTTACTGTTTGTGGTACATCTTTCTGCTGTGTTCTGATTCTTGGGTCCTGGTCATCCCCACCACTTTTGGAAGCAGGCATTGTTGTTGTTGTTTCAATAGAACAATTTATGGCCATACATGGGGATTCATTCCATCTAGGGTGTTTGTGTGCTTGGGTGGCTCAGTCCTGCTATGAATGGTACTGACATCCCCCTGTATATTTGCAACTGCTATGTCTTTGATTTCTCTATCATGATATTTGATGAAACCCACATGGAAACACTTGATTCTCCAGCTACTCCCTTGTATGCAATTTGTCACCAGTGACCTGCAACAGTCAGAATGGGTAGATTTTGCAAGGCTCTCAGGACTGCAGAGCATCATGATGAGTCAATTGTCTGCCTCATTTGACTGTAGTTCTTTTCTGCCTTAGGGTTACTTTGGATGTTGAATTTGTGGATTTGAGGAGAAGGTAATCTAGAGGAGCTATGTCATTGCAAGAGGAGATTGGAATGAAGGCTGAAGGTCTGGACATGTCAATCCCAATTTGCCAAAATTGTGGGATGCCTTCAACCAAGGAGGAAGAAACAATTGGGATCACTCTCTTATTTTCAAAAGTCAGCCGACAGGTCCTGTGTGTAGAATCTGGAAAGGACTTTGTTGATATGCTTGTTGGCTTCCTTACCCTTCCCATGGGCTGCATTATTAAGCTCCTCAGTCAAGCTGCATTGATCCATAAACCTGAGATGTACTGCCCAGCTCCAGCACTACCACTGCCAATGTCTCCTCTTCCCTACACCCCCAGTTCTAAGAAAGTCAACAAAGAAAAATGCAATGAGCATTTTGCCATGACCTCGATTTCCAATGTCTTTGATAGTGTTGTAAGGCTTGAAGACTCAAGAATGGTGACTGACAAGAAATGTTTGCTGGATCCCAAACCCACAAACGGTTTTGGTGGCAAGCTGTTAAGCTCCATCAATCCCACACCTGAGGTTTCCACAAGTGGGAGTGTTTCCCAACACAACTACTATGGATGTGGTCAGCAATGTTCTTTTGTTACTGCAGTACCTGGCACAAAGTGTCCGAAACACAAGTCCAAGAAGATGGAAACCCTTTTCAAGATTGTTGAAGATATAGAGAATTTGGAAGCTGAGGAGGTATGTCCTTATGTTTCAGGGCTTTGCTGTATACAATGTTGAATCCTTCAGCCTCTCTGCCATTGTTTGGTTGTTCACTGATGAAATTTATAAACCCCCAAAGATGCAGCATTCAGGATTCAAATCCAGACACATGTGCAAGGTTTTTTCCTGTAATGTGAGTTGCTTGGGGGCTATCATCTAACTACTGTGTAGAACCCCATGTGGGCAGGCATCAGGTGGCCGCCATTGTGCAGCTCCTGTTTGCATTCCACCCTCTCCACCCAGTCGGCGTTCCACTAGAGCAAAGAGTGTCAATCCTGATGTGCGGCCTCAGACACCTCGAGGACTTAGTCTTGATGCAGGGCTGGCCCTGGCCACCACCAATGCAGCTCTCTCTCCCATTGTAAGTTGTGGGAAACAGTTACATAGTTTCTCTTGTTATTCAAGACCAAAATTCTACTGTTTGGTCTTCACCTCATCTGCTGCAGTTGAGAGAGAGATTAATCTAGCCTGTGTACTCATATATTGCAGATGCTTGGATGTTGCTGGAGATGTAAATGAACCTCCTATGACAATTGCAACATGTCTAGGCAATTGAGTCACAATGCATGTGCTTCAATACTCATGAGTACAAATCTGAAACTTGTTGAGTATCTTGTGAATATAATTTGGGTGGCAGGCATCCCGGTTAAGTGTGACTGATGAGTTGTTGAGAGGATATGTGAAGGGTGGAATCCAATTTATGATCACCAATACACTGGATATTTTTGCAAGCTCTGCAATCAAGGCTCTCATTGCTCTCAATATGATCAGGACTGAAAAGGTTGGCGACCTGGACACCATCGATGTCCTTGTGAATGCTGAGGAGGTAGACCCAACCATTATGCTGGGTCTCAAAAACTTTTAGGGTTGTCATTTTCCATGGCATGACAGTCATGTGGTCCTTGTTGAAGACGTAAGGGATTCATTGGAAGTTTGTGCTTCACTACAGCCAAAAAAATGACCTACAGTAAGAGTTTGGTGGGTGTGCACACTCAATTTTATTGCACTTGAGATGAGGAATGCTCCAATATAGAATGTGTGGGGTGTGCAGATGTTGCAGTTATTGAAAGCTTCCATTTCGTCCACAAATGTGCTCAATGATGTGTTTGGCAAGTACTGCGCAGATGTGCAGTGTGCCCCTAGTAAGCTCTCCTCACATGCTGTAACCGACAAGTTTCATCTTGCAAACTATTGAGGTGTTTGAATGTCATTCTGATGTCACACAGTCTATGTTCTAGCTTGACCTTGTCATATGTTCTAAAGAGGAGTGGCAACATGATCAGTTTTATCCTCATGAGGTTCATGACAGGGCACTGTGTAATGCAATAGATCCCACCAATCTATGATTTTGCTTCCTCTGTATGCTGGATAAAAACACTTCTGGGGACTTTATTGGATTAATCCACTGTGAAACTTTGGATATCACCACTTTGAAATGATAATGCAATCTTGAAATTCTACTACTTGGCACAAGTGCAAGAAACAACTGTTTACCTGTAACTGTAACCACTATGGTGAGGTCATGGGATTGGACTCTTGAGGGGGTTTCTGAACCTGAAGGTATTCAACATTCCCTGGTTCCCAATACTAATGGAGTCCTGACTTGCTTGCCACCTAATAGATCTGACATCTGCCCTTGTTGAAATGATTGCAGTAACAAAGAAGAACACAGTGTTCTTCCCACAATGTGCAGACCCACCTTGCCACCAATGCTCCAGAATGGGCCCTCCAATCTATCCTGCACACTCTGATTCTTCTGAGTAAGCTCTACATTGTACCTTTGAAGCATATGGCTGTGTTACCTGTGTCAAGAATATCATGAACACCTCTTGTGTTGTAAATTAATACCTACCTATTTTTGTGCATATTTGTTGCAGTTCCTGCAGTAATTAAAGTCCAACTGGCTTATCAATACCAACAGAGAACACAATGATTTGGATGTTCAGGGAGTAATGCAAGACCTGAGTGCAGTTGACAGCTTTTAGGGTCTGATGGTTGAGATCTATTGATATTTCAGATGAACTTTACATATGGAGATCAATTGTGACTTGTATGTTCTGTTCTTCTTGACTTTCAGGATGATTTTGGACTTCTGGCATGAAAATGGTAAAAATGGGGTTTTAATAAGGACAACTGTGAAGTTGTATGGGTGACATCTTGATGTTCTGAGCATGCTCTTGCTTGTGAACTATTGTAGTCAACTGTACTTGTTCGACACCTCCTAAATTTCCACTATTACGACAGATTTGTGACACCAGCCCCATGCTTTAACTTTTTGCATCAGCCTCAGCTTAACTTCAGCTTTCTAATACCCATTTGAGTTGTTACCATTCCATTATTGCTCCCTCTGGCATTGACAGATTTCTGAGGAACTGGTGGCTGTGATTATCCTTCCTCACAAACTCATGTTGAGACTACTAAAGAGGGAAAAAGTTTTAAGAGTCACCATCCTATGGCCAAGGCTGCTTCTGATCAGTTGTTTATAACCTCCTTTCAACACCTTTGGAACCTCTTGTATGTAGTTGAACAGACTCATAGGTTTCAGACTGTGTTTCTCAAGTTCCAGAGCAGGGCCCAGTCTAAACCCATGTGCTGTATGAGTCTTGTCTTTTACCCAGATGTGCATGGAGCCATTTATTCATATACTATCTTCTCAGCTGGAATAGTGTTTTGTTTACTTGACATTAACCCTTGTAGGAACAGGATCAGTGAACAGAACCCTTCATCTGGAGAGTGGAATATGGTCATTTGGCAACTATAAAGGTTGTGTATTTCTGCACAAAATTGGTATTCATTTTATCTTTTTTTTTCCTGAAGACTTCAAAGCATATGACTGCCTCTGACAAAGTTTACAATTTTGGAATCTGAATTTGGTTGGAATTCTTAGGGTACAATTCTCTGACCAATTTCTCCAATCTAGAATTGCATCCTTCAACTTTCTATGTCCTCCTGGAACAAACAGCAGGGAGCAATCCATAAGCCACTGATGTCAAAAGGATTGCAGTAGAAGCAGATTGTTGCATTTCTATCCATTCTATCGACGATTCATGGCATTTGTGAATAGAATTGTACAGCAACAAATCCTTCACTTTTTTATCCAAATGCTCTGACCAGGTTTGGTGAGATTCTTGTTTTGCAGAGCTTCTTGGCAGTTGGAATCCATCAATAGAGATTGAGCTGGGATTTTTATCTTTCCCAGTCATGATGCCACAAAATGTGAATGCCACAGGCATTGAAACATGTGGAGAGTACTAGAATTGTAGTGTTTGGTTTCCAAGAGTTTTGTGCTTGGAAATCTTTGATGGGTTTGTTGCAGGGTTTGGTTGTTGTGTGAACTTGATACTTGATGCACATGGGATGACTCTCTCAGGTGCATGTCAGAAATTTCAAACATAGCAGCAAGCTTGGTAAGGGCACATGTGTTTGATGGAGTCCCGCTATTTGTGCAAATCAGCATTACAAAAACTGCATGTTTTGGTAAAGAAATTTGAAAGGCCAATGTCAGGCTTGAAATTAGTCTCTCTCAAATTGTATTAAGCATGTAGAAATGTAGTTTTTTGTATTAATCAATCATGAATTTCAGGAGACAGTTTGAAAGCTCAAGCAGGTGATGAGAAGAAGCAAATGTGATGAAGTTACATACATGTACTGCAGCATCTTCAAAAACACTTCACTGAGGACATTGCTGGAGGTGAATGATGCTTTTAAGAGCTGCAATGTCCGGACATACATTGATTCAACATCATAGCAACTCAAACAGTTAGCTCCAATGAAATCTCATTTTATGGGAACAGTTGAGCTGCATAGAATTTTTTGTCAAAGATTCAACAGAAGAATTATCATGCATACATGACTATATATATAAAGCCTGCTGCAATCATGTGCAAATGCCCATTAAACTGGTTTTTCTGATAACACATAAGTTGAGCTCAAGGAATTTTGCAACCCCAAGTATTTACATCAATGTAAAACTGCACAGATAAACTCCATCTTAGAATTTACATCAACAGACATAATGATGGAGCTGCAAGAATCCTTGGCTGATTGATGTTGCTAGGATCATAATGAACTGGCAAAATTTTCTTAGCCTAGTTGGAGGACACCTTAAATTTTTGCCAGTTCCTTGTTAAAAACATAAGATGCCTGCCTTGCAGCAGAGGTAATCCTGAGCATTTGCTATTCCATTGCAGCTTCCTTTCTTGATTGTCCTTCTGGAGCTCCCTCTTGCAACCCTAATCTATTTTTTTTGTGAAGGCAGCCTGTCTGGGTCGACAATTTTCCTGCCTTCACAGTTGGCCACATCGCTCATTCAGTGAGGTCTCATATAATGAGGATGTAAAAACGTCCAACAAGATTCTTAGTGTATTTGGAGGAATGCTTATCGAGTGTACGAACCTGTGGGGGCATCTAGGAAAACAAAACGCCCTTCTGTTTTCCGAAATGCCCCATATCATTTAATTGTTTGTTCTCCCTTGATACCCACTGGGTATCACAGAATTTTTTGAAAAGATTCTAAAAAAGTCATCTCAAGAAGTGGTGATGGATCCACAGATCTGTGAAGCTTTGTCTCAAGATCTCGGAAGCTTTTCACGATAGTTCAAAGGTGGCCCCCCTTGTACTACACTATGATCTCTTAGACTCTTCACAAATTTGTCGACTACTCTGTTAAGAATCTTTACCATGGCTAGTGATCACGAAGCGGCACAGCAGCTTCACCTGCCATACATAAGAAACTGGGCCCACGGAGATTGACTATATATATGAAGTATGGTATTCACAATGATGTAACAGGGTTGGACCAAGTCAACAATTTGTCGTTCTGGTCTTGTCTCATAGGTGCTTACAAATCCTTTCTCGTAGACGTTTGTTTGTATCAAAATCAGGCTTTAATATAGAAGTCGCGGATGGATCGATGTAGCAAGAGTTGGCCCACTTCCGGATTGCTCTGGTGCCCTCTTCCGGTGGCTACTGATTCAGAGCTACACAAGAAAGATTTTTTTCCTTTTCGATACTAGTTTTGTGGCCCGGTTTGGTTTGTGGAACAAATTGGTCTGAAGTGGTTTTTCTTAAGAAGCGTTTTCAGTATGCGGATCTTCGTTAAAACCCCGACGGGCAATATTACCATCACGCTTGAGGTGGAGAGCTCTGACCCCATCGCCAATGTCGAGGCTAAGATCAACGATTTAGGGTTGTGGATCTTGCTTAATCCTAATCTGCAGGCTTTGTTTTTCGACGACGTGCGGTTGGAGGATGGGCGGGCTCTGGTGGACTACAAATATCCGAAATGAGTCGACTCTGCACCTGCGAGATGCCTTGGTTCAAATACGTCTACTTCAAAATTGCCGTAATGAAACTTGCGGCTAAGCACATTTCTTGAGTACTTTTTCATGCTTCTATTTATTAATTTTTTTTCAAAAGGAGCCATTTGATTAGCCCATCACCAATATTCTAGATTGGACATTTTCATTATAAGCTGGCTGTGCAAATATAGAGCAAACACTAAACAATAGCAACAAGTTAAATATGGCATTGGGCTTGACACATTTGTTGTACAATGCTCAACATTATTATACCGCACAATGATTAACATTATAAATATCTTTCTTATACAATGGTTTCAAAGAAAACACATAGGATGATTTTAACTTCAACCCAAAGGTCTAGAGTTCAATCTTTTAAAAAAAAAAATTTATCAACAAATGAAATGGATGAAAAAATATATAAAACATATAAATAATTTTTAAAAGTTAGTTGCACTTAGGAAGAAATTTTCCTAGGGAAAATAAAATTAAGTGTTAGTTCTAAGTAAGTTGCCTTACAGAACAATGTTACTATCCCATGGAGCAAAATGAAGTTCTTAGTGAGTGAAAATGTTCTTAAGGAACAAATAAAACTCCAAAAAACAACTTGCACAAGGAATAAAAAAAGTTTATCGAAGAAAAACATAATTTCATTGGGAAACAATGAGTTTTTCTTATGGAAAGGCTAAAATTCCTTGGGGAGTAAGGCATCTTCCTCATGTATCAATGAATTTTCCTCGAAAAAGGGCCCAAGTTCCCTAGGGAAACATATGTTTTAAATCATTTTACAATCACAAACATTTCATGTTCATTTTTATATAGGCTTGTGACCTATCATTGGAAAGGTCTAAAAAAGAGTTACAACTTTGTGGTTTAAAGCACTTCAATCTAAATTCATTTGAAAATGTTATGATCACACAAAGTTTTAAATGCATTTGTTCCTTGGGGAACCCTTGGGCAACTTAAGACCATTTCTCCCTAGGGGGCATGGTTGTTCCCTAAAGCAATTTAAACCTTTATTCCACCAGGCACATGGTTAACCTTGGGAATAACATGTGTCCAGGGAGCAAAAGCTTAATTTGTTATAAAAAGCAACCATGTTCCTTGAAAACAAATGTGTTAAAAACTTTGTGTGATTGTAACTTTTTATGCAAATTGTAATTGAAGTGCTCTTGATTACAAAGTTGTAGTTTTCCTTGAGACCTTTCCAATGATAGGTCATAAGCCCATATAAAATGAACATAAGATAATTGTGATTACAAAATGATTCGGAACATATCTTTCCCGGGCAATCTAAACCTATTATTTTTGTGGGGAACAATCATGTCCCCGAGGAGAAGGAGTTTAACTTGCCATGGGGAACAAGTTAAACCCCTTTCTCTCCCCAAAACATGGTTGTTTCCTGGAGCATTTTAAACCTTTACTTCTTCGGAACATGGTTGTTCCTTGGGGAACAATTTATGCCAAGGAGCAATTTAAGCCCCTTTCTCCCTCGAGAACATAGTTGTTCCCTTGGGCATCTCAAACCCTTGTTTCTTCAAGAACATGGTTGTTCTCTTGGGAGCAACTTAAGCCCCTTTATCCCTTGGGAACATGATTTTTCTCTAGGGCAATGTAAGCCTTTGTTCTTTTGAGAACATGGTTCTCTTTGAAGAAATTATTCTTGGGTAAAAACATAGTCAAAGGAGTTACCCAAATGAGTGGACACTTTTTAAAACTACATTTTTGTATGTTTGAAAAATCACAAGAGAGCCATAATAGTTTGGATTCTCATAATTTTTTTAGAATATTTTTCATTAATTGCAAAGTTTATATGTTCAAAACTTGACATATATCAAAAATGTTTTTGCATGTTCAAAGCATTTAAACCTTAAGAGTGGACAATTCTTATTTTTTTCAAATATATTTGTTTTTTACCAAATGTGCACCATTCTTTTTGAAAATTGAAAAGGATTTTAACATTGATGATTATAAGGCCAAAAGGACTTGAACTAATGAAAATTGTTTATATAACCAATTTGGTTCAAACGTGCTTTTGACCTTGAAAATTATGGATTTTGAAAATGCGGCCTTAACAAAAGTTGTTCATATTTATGTGATAGAGGGCACGAATGCATAATATATATGATATAAAATGAATTTTTAGTCAAAATGTATTTATATCTAACATGTAGTGTTAAATTAGATGTCCAAAATATAAATTTTAAGTTATGAACCAATGCAGAAACAATACATGTCATGTGCAATGCTTAGAAAAGGACTTTTACCTTGGCACCCCTAGCTCCTTTAACCGTGTTTTCACCCTCTTAGGCAACTAACTTAAATTTTTTTTCCCAAAAGTAATGTATTATTATCCATTTTGTTTGTGAATGAAATTTTTTTTAGAAAATAATTCGAACCCATGACCTTTGGGCTATAAGGGGGGATTCTAACCATTGGTTTTCTTCCTTTGAAAATAATATTTAAAAAATTTAAGCATTAATTGTTGTGTAGATATAATTAAAAAATATCTTTTTTTTTTCCCCTATTGGGCAGTGTATTATATTGTAATATAATTGTGTCAAACTTGGTGGTGCATTTAATTTGTTGCCATTGTTTAGTGGTATAGGGAACAAACAACAAAAATGTTCAAAATGGGAACTTTTACAATGCATAAAATTTAGTTGTTTATGTGTAAATTGTTAAGCCCACAATTTCTAGAAGTATATTGTAGTACATCCTCCCCCCAAACAAATGATTTACAAGCATAATCTTGTCACTTCCCCTTAAGGGCAATGTTCAAAATTAAGCCCAAAAATCAACAAGTTTTTTTTGTGTAAAGGAGACATTGTTGTCAATGCTTCCCCTTTAGTAAAAAAATGTTGAAGCAAAAGGCATTGACAACAATGCCTCCCTTCCATAAAAATTGATGTCATTATTATAAGGATGCTCATATGCATTCAAATGACGTTATAACAAATCTCCCCCATCCACCCTAGGGATATTACATTTAATCTCTCTTGCCTCTAGAAAAATTATGAACATTTTTTAGGGGTGAGAAATTGTGGTCAAAAAAGTTCCTCAAATTACTCTACAACTTTTAGTAGAGGTTTTTATGTGTAGGATAAGGCCCCAAGAATGGAACAAGGGCTCCTTATAAAGTGGGAGCCAAGTTCAAGGCCTAAATTTGGAAATTATGTAACTCCAAAGGCCTTACTTGGCATAAAAACCAAAGTTGTCATTTTTAGGTCCACATTACACCAAAAACTAAGGCTTTACATTGGCTTGGACCAAAAAACATTAGGGCATTAAACTTTGTAATTAAGCACAAACACATAATGCAACATGGCACTCAACTACATTATCAAATAATGGTTAGGTTCAAGGTTTTTTTATTTCAATTTGTGACGTAACTAAAGTGGCAACCATCCATAAGGTGATTTAGCCAAATTTGGATACATATTAGAGATAAAAATGAAAAAAAACCAAAATCGTTCTACATTCTTGGCTACTTGTTGGAACTCATCATAAAAATTTGACAATTTGAATTTTTTTTGCTTTGAAATCATGTGAATTTGGGCCCTTTTCTCCATGAAAATCCCTTCTAAAATGGAACACACTAGCTAAGTTACATGGTGAAAAACAACCCACCAAAAGAGGCACTAAAGCAACCACCAAAGCTAAGTAGTCCAACACCACCTATTCAAACACCCACCAGTGGAGCCACTAGAGTAACCACAACGCCACCTATTCAACACCCACTTTTGTTGTTGTATTTCATAGTTGTTGAACTAATTCAACATGCCCCCTTAACAAAGGGAGACCAAGAGTGGATGTAGAACCATAATGTGATTCATGTGGACTTGGTTAAACATTGTAGTGGGAGGGAAATGATGATTGAATTATAGGTCTGTATCACTCATTTACAATCGAGGTTAAAGTTTGACCAAGGAGGTGGTGAGGAAATTGAGTTGCATTTGAAGATGAAATTTCCCTAACCCTAAAAATAGATCCTTTTTCATCTATGATGGAATAGGTTTTTCTTGTTAGAAATCTTAAGAAGTGAACAAATTTGAAGTTCATGGTTTCAAAACTAACCTAATCATAGTAAAATTAATAATAGTGGCCTTAGGAGTCAAGACTTATCTATCATACTTGCTATTGATATTTGATATTTTCCCTTTAGATAATATTCAAGGAAATGTGGTTTGTTAGCCCCAATTTGAATATTTCAAATTGCTGTGATGCAAAAAACTATGAACTTCCATTGTAAAAGGAGCCTATGTAGGGACGTTGACTACAACCAACTTTAGCTTGTCATTTATGCAATTCTACAATGTAAAATAGGCATCATATTCAAAAGTTGTCTCTTGCCTTGGATTTCTAACATTTGCATTGTAGTTTTGTTTAGTCATACAATAGAGTTCCAAATGTTATTAGATATGTTATAGTGTTACTCCCTTTGATGTATCCTTGATACTGATGGGGTATGGAATTTCACGTGGACATTCACCATAGTCACTAAAAGTGAGGTTGCAAAGTTCGTGGAACTAGGCACCTGCTCCTCATGCTTTGTGAAGACAATAAGCTACCTAGGTTGTTAGGGTTGATGCTTGTCACTAGGGTTATTAATAGAAAAAAAAAGTGCCTATATAAATTAAGGGCTCGCAAAAAAGTTCAATTTGGCAAATAATATTTATCTATATATTAACATAATGTTTGTTTTATTTTATGATCACACCTTAACCCTCCCAAATTGTGGGCCCTTGTTACACTTTTGGTAGTGAGAAAGCCCTTGACAAGGTGGTGTGCACATTTGTTATTTTGTAATTTTTGATCCAACAAAAAAAGTTATTGCATTTAGAGTGATTTTTTTCATGAGAAATTAGCTATTATTTACAAAAAAAAAAAAATCACAAATGGTTTTTCTGGAAAATCATGTCTTACAGTTTTGAAAAGACATTTGGCTTGGAATATGTTTTATCCTATCATTATGAGTCTTTTTTGGGGGTGAAATTTTGCCAAAAATTTAAAATTAAAATTAAAAAATGAAGTGAATTTGGAAGGTTTCCGTCACCAAAAGTGAGAAAAAAAAAATGGAAATTGGCAAATTCCTACATTTGGTTTTGAGTGTGTAGCCACAAATATAGAAGGTTGATTAAAAAGTTTGTATTTCATATTTGGTTTATAGTTAAATGCTGAATCTTCCTAAGGATGATTGCTATTTTTTTTTACATATTCTTATGTATGATCATCACTTGGGCAACATTAAAAATTTCTTGAAAAATAACATTGATCATCAAGATTTTCACAAATGGGTTATTCGGAGGCTCAAATCCTTTTGAGCCTTGAATTTGTTTTTGGAAAGTTGTATACCTTAAAGCTTTGAAAATGATTGCATTTGAACCAACAACACAAAGACCCACAACTAGTAGGAGATGGAAATAACAATGAAATTTCCATCACATTGATGGAGTTATAATAGAATGGTGGTTTTCACTAGTATAAATCCCTTGATTTACGACTAGTGTTTACGACTAATTTTTAGTCGAAAGCGACATTTTACAATTATTTTGCTGTTAGTCGCCTAAAACAAGTTGCAAACGACAAATAGTCGCAAACAACAATTACATCAGCATGACGTCATCAAATGGTGGATGGAGCCTAAATGTAATATATACGGTTTCATCCGATGGGGCCAGTATATACATTATGTATACAAGGCATCATTTTGTATATATTTTGTTTTTCCTGATCGTGTGGGTAAGGAATGGCCATGTTTTTTCCGATTAACTAATGGGTTGTTGCCACATGGCATGGTTTCTAGTATTTGGGAAACCAGATTGTGATCTT
>Ga0116227_10006203_pt1 | contig 24441 bp, 15 predicted proteins | sample S1TSphgellanicum_FD_89693 | JGI IMG/M metagenome (GOLD analysis project Ga0116227, IMG submission 89693) | Host-associated microbial communities from peat moss isolated from Minnesota, USA - S1T2_Fb - Sphagnum magellanicum MG | ecosystem: Host-associated > Plants > Peat moss > Unclassified... | reverse complement strand
CCTGGAGGGAGAGCGCTTGGCTTGGAGTTTGATATTTTCCCACCAAATATTGCTCATATGGAGACAGGTGGTTGGCTTATTGCGTCAGGCAGTTTGTCTTATTATGTGAAACAACTATGAATTTAATTTAAAATTTGTTTTTTTTTTTTTTTTTTTTTTTTTTTCACAACAAGAACAATGTGCTTAGTTATATATGCATGAACTACATTTGTAAAAAGGCATGTTTATGAATGTGACAAATACGAACATTAGACATCATCTTTCAATAAATGGAATTCATCCATAATGTTCATTAACTTTTAACCAAGTTTTAATTAAGTTCTAATTAAGTTTCAATTACGTCTCTATTAATTTTCAATTAAATCCAAATTGATTTTTAGTTAAATCCCAGTTAAGTTATAGTTGACTCCAAATTAGGTTCGAGTTAACTCGTAGTTAATTTTAGTTAAATTTTAATTAACTCCTAGTTGATTTTTAGTTAAGTCCAAGTTAAGTTTCAGTTAATTCATAGTCAACTCCTAATTATGAAGGTTCCCAAGAAGCTTTTTTACTTGATGCACACATAGAAGCCTCCTTGGAAACTTCCTTAAACTAGGTACCTAAAGGGGTATAAATAGGAGTAGGACGTTTCATTTCTTTCAGTATGTTCAAGACCAATCTTAAGGACGATTTTGCACCATAGCATTGTCATGTTCTTTTCATGTTCATGTTTACATATATTAACATAATAAATATCCATTTTCACGTTTGTTTTGCACATCTCGTGTTCTTGTTCTTAGTTCTTGTGTTTTTATTTTTTAATCACAAAATCTTATCTTGTTCCTTGTTTGGAAGTTAGATTTAGACCTTTCCTTTAGCCTTTGTTCTCATGATTATTTGTGTACTTGACAATGACAGTGGAATTTTTTTGCATTGAATCAAAGTCCAAAAAGGGTTTGAAGAAAATTGACACGCATGTTGTCATTACAATTAAATCGACAACCATTGTGTCATCAATTCTTGCATTCCAACCTAATTTAATTCCCATGTTTTTCCACATGGATTCCATTAGAAAATTCGAAAATTTTATTTAGAGTTAGAGGTCTATTACCATTGTTGTCATTGTCATTGGTGTAAGGGGAGTAGGGGATAACAAGGGTGAAAAGCAATTACTCATTGTAAATGGACAAGGTGAATTTGATCAAGATGTTCTTGTTTTTAGTAACAATTTTAGAACATAATATCAACTTCTTGAGGCATACTATGGAAACCAATGTGCTATGGTTTTAATCAACAATGTGACAACAACATCAAAAAGAGATCAATATTTGAGGGCCCAACATTACACAATTTTAACAAAGGTTATTGATGAAACTATTTGAGCTTGATTTCTACAGTTGCACAACAAATTATCAAATGTTCAATCTGCATTCAAAGAGGTAAATTCTTTTCCTTTCCTTTGCATCATTCAATGTTTTTTTTCAAAATTCACACATAAAACATCAAATAGAACCTAATGTTCATATCATGATCAACTATATTGAAAATATAATGAAAAATATAAAACAATGTAATGAAAAATAAATTTTCAATTTTTTTTAAGTGTTGAAGAAAATTGGGTGTTCACCTAATTTTATGAAATGGTCCATCAAGTGGTCCTTGGTAGTCCAAGATGGAAACCACCTAGTGGCCGCCAAGTGGTTTACATGCGAAAACAAAAACCACTTAGTAACCACTTTAGGGTTTAGGGTTTAAAGTCAAAACGATTTGGTGGCCACCAGGTGGTCCCTGGTAGTCCAATGTTGAAACAACTTAATGGCCACTAGATTTCCAAGCAAAAAAAGAAAAAATAAATAAAATAACTTGGTTGCCATTAGGTGGTCTCAAAATGACCTAGTGGTCGCCAGGTTTCTTGAAACAACTTGGTTGCCATGAAGTGGTCTCAAAATGATTTTGTGGTCGTTAGGTTTCTAAGCAAAGAAGGAAAAAAAAACACCTGGTGGTTGCGAAGTGGTTTCAAAACAATTTGGTGGCCATTAGGTCTCCAAGTGAAAAAAAAACGAATTAGTGGCCACCAAGTCTCCAAGTGAAAAAAAAAAACGACCTAGTGGTCACTGGGTTTCCAAGAGAAAAAAGAAAAAAAAAACCAATTTGGGGGCTACCAAGTTTCAAAAAAAAAAAAAAAACTTGACCCTAGATTATGAAAAACTTAATGGCCACCAAGTTTTTTTTTTGCGTAAGCAGTAAGGGGAATTGGGTCACCACCCAAGTGTAATACCAAAAAAAACAAATCAAAACCAACTATTTGATTTTTCTCTCCTTGAGGAGGGGAGAACTAGGCAACCACATAATTTTTTCTATTATAATAACCTATAGAAAATAAAACTACATTGAAATAATTTTTTTGCTATATCAAAAAATAAAAATCCATGTTCCATTGCATATTATAGATATAGTACAATGTTACTACTAAAAGTGAGAAAAAATATTTTTATATAGTGGAATTCCTTTTTGGGTAATTTTCAAGAAAGAAATTTGGATTTGTAAGAAAGGATTTTCCAAAGAAGTGAAAAGAATAATAAACCACGAAAATTTATTAAAATCTTAGATTATTATAATGTAAAAATAATCATTAATTACAAAGAAAGGATGAAAGTTGAAAACAAATTAAAAACCTTGCTCATTTTTTTCTCTTCTCATCATCATGCAAAAAATGTAGAAATGCAAAATGTGGTGTAATGTTAGTATGTATGTAGTAAAAAAATTGAGTATAACACAAAAATCCTACACAAGTTTTTTTAATTTATAAAAAAAAAATTAAACAAAAAACAAAACTAAAGATACAAACCCAAAGAAACACACATACATACATAGAAATTAACAACAAGATAAACAAACACACACAAAGAAAATGAATGAACATGCAATAATTAGACATTCAAACAAACTAAACACACATGCATACAAACAACACAAACAAACAAATAAAAATATAATTAAAAAAAAAATGACAGCTTATCAAAAGAAGAAACTTGAAATTGAAGGTAGGCAATGTTACGAGTACTTGGACTTACATAAAAGGGAAAGTCAACAATATCAAACAAGCAACAAGTTCAAAATAAGTCACAAGCAACAAAGAAGTAGGAGCAAACCATGAACAAGAAAAACAATGTATCTATTAAGGAAGGTCTATTATTTGTTTTATTTGTCATGTTGAAATCTCCCAAACCATTATGCTTATTGCCACCCTTTTGGTATTATAGGGAAAACATCCCTTAAGTAGGGGTGCATTAAATTGGTTTCATAATGTTTCAACCTATAGTGAAAAAGTTATTGAATATAACAAGTTTTTCACTAAAAAAACATTAAAATCAAAACTAAAATTTATGTGGAAATTTGGGAGCACTCTTGATATTGTTGGAGAGCCCTCAATGAGTAGGATTTAATGAAGGTGATTTGGAAATCTTTATATTTGAAGTGTGGGAGATATTGAATTTTAAATAGATTTTGTCATTGGAAATTCAATTAAATTACAAAACATAGTTTTACAAGGATAAATTAGTTCGGTAACCAATTCACACTTGGACCAACATCACAAGCTACATTAATAAAAACAAAAAGAGCTTGAAATAGGCAAACAACAAAGTAGTGGAAACTTGAAATGAGAAGATGACAAAAAAAAAGGAACACAACTTTGATTGAAGTAAATAGGCAATGCATCAATAAGAGCATAAAGTTGAAGAAAGAAAACAACAAAATAATGGGAACACATCTTCAAAACAAGTAAGGAAATAGTGGGAGTGTAAGTTTGAAGGGGAGGAAAAGGAAGAGTGAAATGAATGAAAGGGAAAAAAAGAGTGGAAACAAGGAGGGGAGGAGCAAAAGGGAGTGTGAGGGAAAAAATAATTGAAATAAGGAAAAATAAAAATGGAAAAGTGAAAACAAAAGAACACGTGTAGAAAACTTGGAAAAACCAAGCACAACAAAAAACTTCACTAAAATAAGAACTTAAAAACAAGTTTTAAAGCTTTGAACTTCAACCAAATCTCTAAGCAAAACGACCATGAATGTTTTAGGAAAATAAGAACAAAGCTATGTGTGGGCCCCTTTATTCTTTAACATGTACCATCTATGCAAGAACTATTACAAGTTCTTTGAGTGTTGCCAAGAAACAAGAACCCTAAACTGTAAACCCTAGTCACTTTAGATGTTTCTTTAAAAACCCAAGATCTAAATTTTACTTAACATTATAAACTTTATACATCCCAGCTACCTAAGCCTTCTATACCTAGAACTTAGCTTGAAAATTAGACACTAGTAAAACCTTTTACTTCACCCAAATTTTAACATTTTGAAAGGTATTTAAGGGATTTGATTCTTAATGGTTAATTTTCATTGGTTGGTTTTCAACAACTAATTATAATACAAGTAAAAATCAACATTTTGAATATTGATAAGGGTGTCATTAAATATGATACCTTGAGGATTTCAATGTCTAATTTGTGGATGTTATTCAATTCATATTTAGTGTTCCTTATGATATTTTGCCAAACTTAGTTGATTCTAATAACAATGATAATTGGAGTTGATGTAGGTGAATCAAATAAAGCCCATATGTATGGTCATCAAGTACTTGATGATTATGAAGAATTGTTTTTTTGAAATTGTTTCTTTTTCAACACCATAATCACATCTTATGGAAATGACAAACATATTTTCAATATATTATACAACAATTTGCATTTTTTTTTCTTCAATTGAATGTCATGAATTCAATTTAATTGAACTTGAATTTGAATTGAATTTGGTTGAATTTAAATTCAATTAAATTCAGTTAGAATCACATTTGAGAACTTGAATTGAATTTCTATTCAAGTTGTATGCGATGTCATTTAATAATTTCATTCAAATGGAACTTAATTCCACAAAATTCAGCATAAGTTTTTCATCTTTCCATTATCATTAGTCCAATGCAAAACCTAAATGAAATATGAGATTGTAAATATTTGTAAAATCATCATTTTTGCAATAATTTCATCCATGTGATGGATATATATATAATAGTCAAATCTGGTGGTTTTTATTTTTTATTTCTATAATGGTAATTTTTTTTTTGTAGATTTGGTTGGGCTTCTTTAACAAAGTGTCACATTCAACAATTGAAGTTATTAGATCTTCCAACTTATGGTTTAAACCAACATTTGCCAATTCTTAGTTTTAAGAAAAAACCCAATTGGGTAAGTTCTTCCATTTTGATTTTTTATCAACACATAGGGTACTAGATACTTGACTTTTGAAAAAAAATGGACTTGACTAGTATCAATTCGGGTCTTTAAATAATATATTCAATTATCAATTTCTTTGGGTATTATTTTGGCAATGCTTGTAGCCTATCTATCATGCACATAAAGGGCAATTTTTTGAATATTTGCATGAAAATTGCATAATACCCACCCATTATGCAAAGAATGTCAAAATTTTAAAATACCCATCTAGAAATCAATTATTATGATATCAAGGTAGGTTCCAAGGTTTAGGTAAAATTTTGTGGGTTTAAATTTTGAATTAAATTGGTGATAAAAAAAGGCTTAGGCTTTGAATATAACATGCTAGCCTAAAATGCAAGTTTTTGCACCCAAATATAGGTAGTATATTAATTTTTTTCCAAAATGGTACTAAATCAACATGGTCTTAACATGTATTTTCAAAGTTGATACCAAGGAAGTAGGATATTTAACTGCTTTTCGTCAAAATTCATGTAAGGTAAACTAGGTTTCAACCATGCCTTAGACCTAGGTCAAAAACCAATATTTAACCAACACTAGTTTAAACAATTTTATTGTTTTCGTTGTTGGGTAAATGATGAAACTAACCATGCACTTTCAATTATTTTATAATGCATGGGGAATCCCCCAAGGAAATCACAAATCCTTTTTTTTTTCAAACAATGTGCAAAAAAAGGTGCAACTAATCCATTAACAAGAAAATGTTATAATACATTTAAATGTAAATAGGGTGCCTAGAATTAATAATGAGAATAAATATAGAATAAAAATTTTAAAAATTAAAATATGTTATTTTGTTTTATTTCAATACATAGCATATTAAAAATCCACCAAGTTATCTTAAGCATGTTTCAGAATATATGCAAACAATGATATCCTTGTGGGGGATTCACCTTGGGTCATTTCCTTTGCATATTTGAATTTGTTGTTTTTAGGATGTTGTGTTCTTTGTGTTGACCAATTCATAGCATATTGTTTTCATGTTCTCCTATGGACACTTCAACTTGCTTGAAACATAAAATCTATAAGACATGAATTTAGGGAATGCACAAAGTTATGGCTACTTGAACATGAAAGACAATATAAGATATTCCAACAAATGACGAGAGAGGGTAATTAGAATATAAGTAATGTAAGGGCAAAAGATTTATAACTTAGTGTGAGACATGTTAGTGATGAAACCTTGACAAACATTATAAAAAGAAAGCACCCGAAGAAAGGGAAAGAAAAAGAAACAAGGGGCAAGGACCAAAGTCAAAGCAAGCAAGTAACCCAAACAAGGTGGGTCACAAGGAGGAAAGGGTTTAATACAATGCGGTGTGCTTGCATATAGATTAAAACAACAAATACACTTGACTTTTAGTGCAAAATAAATTAAAATTCATGTTAGTGTTTAGCTTAAATCAATACAATGTGGTATGCTTGCATATAGATCAAAACAACAAATACACTTGACTTTTAGTGCAAAATAAATTAAAATCCATGTTCACAAAACATATAAGGAAACATCTTTTGGTTGGTATTCAATGAAAATAAAAAGAACATCACAAAATGTAAATAAATCTAAATACATGTTTTAATCAATGTCCAATTTCATTGTGATGAGAGTTCATTATCCACATATGTTACATGCCCCATTTTTGTAAACAATATTTATCACAAAATTCAGTGTCCATCTATTAATAACATATTTTGGTGGATTGTCATGTATGTGTATTTTAGTTTATTTAAAGGTATCTATACATGTAGGTAATTTCTAAGCTTGTTATATACTTGTGCCAATAAGTACAAGTTTAAAAAGAAGTTTGCAAGGTTTTAATTTTTTTGGGTGGAATCGGTAATTGTTTGCATTGTTAATTTTAACTAAATATAGAATTAGACATTTTTGTTGATAACCTAAAATAATTTTATACTTTATAAGGCCAAGTGATGTGTATGCTTGGGGTTTTGTTCTTCATTTCATGTTTGTGGTAGAGATTAATTTGATGGGAAGTAAGCATGACTCCCTAAAATCAAAATTAAAAATGGCAAAGGTGAATGCTACAAAACAAAATCCAAGGAAAAGGAGCAAATAACAACAATCCAACAAGAACACAAGACATCTAACACAAACTTTAACTCCACACACTTAAAGTAAGGACATTAACCTTGGAATCTACAACATGAACGCAAAAGAACCAAAAAAATTCTAATGTCACACACTTAAAGTAAAGGCTAACAACTTTGCAATTCATCTCATAATTCACTTTTTGGAATGTACTCCTATGTGCTTCAAACACAATTAATGAAAATTGTAATGAATCTCCAAGGTGTTTCTTCAAAAGTCCAAACTAACATCTAATTATAATCTCAAGGTGAAGGTAGAAATATCAAATCAATGTTCATTGTTCATGAATGAACATAAACATTTGTTGTAATATGCTTGTGACCATTTTTCATGAGCCTATTGCACATGATAAAAACATTTGTTAATGAATTATGAATTATAGGAAATATATATAATTCATATAAGCATTAGGCATAAAATAAGATTGCATAGTCAATGCTACAAATTACAAGAACCATATAGATTATGATTTGAAATAGGACACATAAGTTTATAAATTTCTAGCCTTCTTTATCAATTAAAAGTTTTCAAATTTGATCAAATCATAATGCATGCCTAATTTTTTAGATGGGGTTGGATCTCCAAAGTTTGTGAGTGTGACACAAAAACTCTCTTATTGGAACAAACCATTGTAAATTGAAAATTTCTTAAAAATATGAAAAACTATGAACATGCTACTTGTCATTTCAATGGGTCAAGCACATGAATTATTGTTTTAACCAATTTGCATGCAAGTAAACTTCACGATTTGAAAAAGGAGTAGTTATACAAATTTATTTCAACAAGTGCAATACTTTTGGCCCTGAGGGAAAAGTTTTCTTCTATTCTTATGGTCATGTATGGTTCTCAATAGTTCATCATTATGTATCCCATATCTCAAAATTATTTATTTTCATGTCCATGTAAGTGTGCATGGGAAAAGGGTTTGGTAGTTAGGCTTGAAAGAAATAGGTTCTTAGATTATTTTAATAAATAACATGGACATGAAAAGGCACATGTTAATATCCCTTTTCATATTCATGTAGGTGTATATGCATTGTGGAAGGCAAAGGAATGAGGTAGTTAAACTTGGAAGAGGTAGGTTCAGACGACATATACAAAGAGATGTCCATTTTTTTATTGTGTAGACTGGATTAAAATTAAAACCTATGTTGTACTACTATGTATAGTACTACATAATATGTGCACAAGTACATGCATCCTTATCAAGGACCAGCTACCCACCTAATATCAAAGAACACCTAACTTTTGAATATGTTGGCTTCAATAACCCTAAAAGTGATAGCCCAACTCTAACTTGACCAATTTAGTGTTCATTTAAAACATTTTCATAGACGCTTGTACTCCCTCCAATCATTGCCATAGGCTCCTTTCATATGCCATTAGTATTTGTTGCTTCTTCAATGTTGAGTGTAATGGATATAATTTTGTGGGTGGAATTGGATGTTGCCAAATTAATTTAGGCCTTCAATGTCACCATTGTGATGTGTCAATTTCATCAATTCTTGGTGCTAAAAATTGAAGTTGTGGCAAATGCATGTAGTTTGTCTTGTTTGTGATTCCCATTGATCCAAATTGTTTTACATAGTGTTATTTCTTTCGATAGTGGTTAAGATTTAAATATGAGATTGCAATTTATTGAAGTATTATCAAGCTTGGATACACATTCCACTTGTATCAACCAAACACTTACTCATATATCCATGTACCATATGAAAATAAATCTCAATCCATTTTATTTATATATTGGATCTTATGTTTGAAATCATGAATTCAAATACTTGTCTTGTCTAAATTCTTGTTAGCTTTTCTTTTCATTCTTCCTACCAATTTGACCTTCTTGCCTAAAGTGTGTCCAATTTAGTTTGGTTTTCAAGCATTTAAAGGAATGGTACATTTGTTCATGTACTCCTTTTGCACCTTCCCCAATTTCTTCTAAGATGATATTGATTTCTAAAGTCTTTCATATTGTTTCATGTGGTTTTTAAAATATTTTTGTTGAGGATTTTGAAGTTAATCAAAATCTTGAACTTTCTTTTAAGGTGTTTGAATTGACATTCAATCAAATGCTCACTTGTCAATGAAGTGTTGTTATAGAATATGGTTTTTAAACACATATATGCAAATTTCCAATTGAAAAGACTTTATGAGTGGGTTACCATAATTGTATTAGTTTTCTTATCACATCATGCAAGAACACATTCATTTTCATGTTGCACAATATGCCATGGGGATGTCTCATCTTATGACTATAGAAGAGCTTGTAAACATGGTTTCTCCAATTTTATAAAGGAAGTGTTTTACCATCTCACTAATTGTATCTTGTGCTCTCAATCTCATGATTAGATTTATCACATTTCCCCTCACCAATTTAGGGTTGCAACCTACCACTAAAAATCAATGCGACTTGGTCATCAATGGCATGCAATGTGTACTCAAAGTTCATCATGACCAAGTAGTTTTGTAAATCAATGTGAGAAATGCCATTCAATTTGCCATTGAGAAACATGTCATTTAAAAAAGTATGTGTTATAGAAGGTGAAATAACACAAATCATTTTCTTTGTTTGCATCTTTTAGTCTCTTCCATATTATAAAATTCATTATTTGATTGTGAAGGCGATGTCATTGTCATACCACATACCATGGGCAATTACAAGGGTATATACTCCCTAAGATGGCCATTATTGTGAGGTTGTTGTGTGGCCTTTCACGTTGTAATGGGTTGTGTCCCTTCTTACATGTCTTATCTATCATTCATGACACCCACATTTTAGGTCTTCTTTCATTGGTTTCATTGATTTATAATTATTTGGTTTTCCAATTATGAACTACATGTCTTTCTTATCCAACCTTTGGAAATGTGTTACATTTCCTCCACATGGTTTTATTGTTAATTTTAGCTTACATCGCTTTAAATTCCTTTATATGGTATCAAAGTTTTGAATGTTCCATTTCGATATTTTTCTTTGTTTCATCCTTCATATAAAAACATCATTTAAAGATGTTAAACATGTGAATTTATTCCATAAAATGGGTAATCTTTAGATATTGAATGTTAACTCATTGTTTTGTGTAATGTCCATTCCACAATTTTATATTTACTCTTCAAGACTTGATATATTTCCTTTCATTCTAGACATGTTATTTTCAACATTTTTTATTTTATTTTAGGTTTGAAGTTGCGATCAAATGTGGTGTTAAACCCCATAATGTTAAATAGGTTAACATTTAAATAACATCATTTATAAAAAAATGTTGATTAACATTTTTTTGCTACTTGCTCACACCTAGGAGAACCATGGAAATTCATTTTAAAAATTTAAAATTCACTTTTAAAGGGCTCCCTTTAATAAGTTGCTACTTAACATTATGTTTTTATTTTAAAATTTATGTTTTTTGAAAAAATGAGGTTTAAATTAACATTAACTTATCATAAACTTGAAACCCATTTAACTGTGTCACTTAAGATTCCACTTAGGATTTGATGTTAGCTAACATTCTTAATCTAAATGCAATAAAAAAACTTATTTCTTTTAACGTCAATTTAACATCAAAGGGTGAAAGCACATTATGGTGACCCCTTTTGTGGTGTCACATTGTACTATTTTCTAGGGATGTGCACGTTTGAATGTATCACACCTTAAAATTTTGAAAAAAAATCACAATATCTTGGCATATTATGTTAGAATATAACCTAGGCAAGATAATAGAAAAAAAACTATTTCATTTCATTTTATAAAGTGGGAAAATGGAATGTATTTGTGAAAACAAATGTAGTGTACTTATGTACTCAAAAACACAAATATACTCCAAAATGTTTTTAAATAATTTTTCATTTTTATGAAAGTTGAAGATATATTGACCCATGTCATTACACATAGTTTGAACCATGTTTGGATACCATGTGACCAATTTGAAAATTTTCATCTTAAAAAATGAGTTTTTCAAGAAAGATGTGATAAATGTGTGGTAAATTGAAAATTTGACAAGTAATTGTGCATTCACATGGAAAATGACAAGCATAATTAAATGGGCCATATTTTTTATTTCATTAAAATGAATTATTTTAATGACTAATGAAACCTTAAAATTAATGTAGTCAAAACGAGATAATGGCCCTATTATACCAATGTATATTATAAATATATCCATGGATTTTTCAATATAGATATTAAAATTTATTTATTTATTAAAAATATTATTACATAATTTATTTGTGTAAAAAAATAGTTATAGGTCCCAAAAATCAAAATTGACACCCAAAATTAAATTTACAATACTTTTGGAACAATTATATTACATGTATTATAATATTAAACCCAAAAGTGCCCAAAGGGAGACACTATAGTGTGCTTTCACCCCAAGTTAACATTAGGTGTAATTGTAGTTTAAGGTCCTTATATTTCCAGTGGGGGCTTTAATGCATTAACGTTATATTTTTTTCCATATGTCATTGGCCGTGTTTCAATTACACCCATTATCAAAAGTGTTTTGAAGGTATGCTAAGATGTTCATAATTCCTAACTTAAAGGTTTTCACTTGGGCAAAACCTTTCCATACTAGAAGCATCAACTCTAATGTTTTTTTTTCATAATAATCAAAAGCACCTTATTCCTTTTTGTCACCCTTAACTTGGCTTATTTTCCCCCATAATAATTTGGACAATTCATTAGTAAAAGGTTGAATTGATATCAAGAAACAATTTTAGAATGTTTACTCCATCACAAATTTTTTAACATTCCTTTTCATGGGTTATGCAACTTCCATTGAACTTACATAATTTCATTATGGGGCCAAACATGAGAACTTAGTTAAAAGCTTCATTCCTAACTTATAGGTTTCTACTTGAGCCACCCCCTTCCTTATCAAAGGCATTGACACCAACATTATCCTCTTTTAACAACAATCAAAAGCACCATGTTCCCTTTTTTCACCCTTTGTTTAGTCTTGTCTTTCCCCATTTGGACAATTCATTGGCAAAAAAAAAAAATTGATTTGTAAGAAAAAAATTTAGAATGTTTACACCATCACACATTTAAAAACATTTTTTAACATTTTTTTTCATGGGTTATGCAACAAACTTTCATTGAGCTCACATCCTTTCATTCTTAGACCCCAAGCATGAGAACTTGGTTAATGACATGATTAATCTTCCCCATGTTTTGCTTGCCATTACCAATTTATTTTGTTACTTTTACACCAAGTTAAGACTTTCTTGTTGATAACAATAAGCTTTCATTGTTGCATTTGTAATCATCCCATTGAGCCCTTGAACATCCACCTTATGTGTTATGCACATGGAAGTTTAAAACATATTAGGAAACATGATGCAATAAACAACATGTTAACATCCATTGTTTGTGAAATCAACTTTTGTGTGGTTGGCAAATAGTTACATGTTATCCTTTCTTCCACACTTGATCAATCCCCTTGCATGTCAATGCAATCCTTTCCAAAATACAAGGTTGCAACTTGCTATGTTGTCATTGTTGACCCATATGAATATATCTTCCTTTTAATTCAATCTCCACATATTGTAGCCTAAGGTCAGTTTCCACATTGACAAAATGAATAATTTTTAAAATTTTGAAAGTAAATATATTTCCATCATCTACTATGATATTGTGATACAAGTAGTGAAATTATTTAGAATGTAGCTTATGATAATTATGATGATTTTCAACATATCAACTTCATATTTTCACAAAATTTCATTTCACAATTTTGAGGATTATTTAATGATGAAATTGACCTTAGGGTAAGGTAATGGTTTAAAGGTTATATGGGCAAAGGAAAGATGCTAATCTATTGATAAAAAAAATGAATTTATTCCTTTAGTACAATAAAAATTTTGAGTTGTCTTTACAATCAATGTGGGTACATGCAAAACAATAGGAACCAAAAGGGCATCAAATCTCACCAAATATTACAAGAAAAACGAATATGTAGATGCGATGTGATTTGAAAGTCATGGTAATCACAACAAGTTGTGTTAATTGATTAATTTGAATGTTTAAAAAATTGATTTGAAAACCCATGGTACAACCAATTTTAGGTTCAAATCTTAATTGAGGACTTTTGAAATTAAGTAAATATTGTCTTTAAAAATGTCTATTTTTGTAAAAGATGACCTTAATTGTATAAAAAAAGTGTTAATGTTGAAAAGTTTTGGGCACTAGAATATTACTAATCACATTAAAAAAACACGCTATTGCAAACATGGATTGATTTTGGTTTTTTCAAATGTTTGAAGTTTTCACTATATTTTGATTTCAAGAATCTTTGGTGCATGTAAATGGGTCTAATGTACATGTTCTAAATAAAACAAATTTGTAACTTATAGTATAAGAAAGTGAAGCATGACATAGTGCATGTATTTTGGTATGGTTTGACCAGTTTTCAAATGCACCACACACCATGCACATTTTGAAAATGAATGTTTATTCACCAATGACAATCACACAACTAGTGAAGTATCAGGGTTTAGGGTTCGATGCATCAATTAGGCATTTGCCAAAAAAATGGAGCTAGGCTTTTGATGCATGCTAATGTCTAGATCTTAAAAGTAGTGTTGAATTAGTTAAGAAATAATTGAAAGTTTTCAATTATGTCATTTAACACTCCATTCATGGTGGAAACCAAACCAAATCCATGCATGATAAAATAATGTGAATGAATCTATTAAAAGCATGGTTGTTTATGTAATGATGAAAGCATAATCAAGTGGTTAAACACATTGTAAGGTTTCTTCATGAAGGTTTACAACTTTGAATGTGTTTCATCACCTTCTTTGGAAGGTTGATTTGTGTTGCTTTGTTAATATGCCCAATAGGAATGATACACACAAAAATTGGTAAAGATTTTGTGTTTAACTAAGGTATGAAAAATTCATGAATTATTATCATTTTTATATTATAAAGTTATTCACAAAAGAAAGGGGACTTGATGCCAAGAGCCATACTTTTCCCATAAAGGGGGGCAAGTTCAAAATGAAATAAAAACCTAGCATCAAAAAAATACATTGACATTAAATAAGGTTTCAAACTCTTTTTTCCTGATGTTGATTGTGATATGAGTGTTAATATTGGTTTAAAATTTCCTTTTTTATTGTTGTCACTATTGTTATAATTATTTAACAAATATTTGGAATTAAGTGCAATAAATGTGTAGATTTAGCAATTAAAATTCATTTTTAGTGAAATTTGTTCACTTTGTGAATAATCATAATTTAGGGGTGAAAAAAGGTTTCAAGGTGAAAAGACAACACAAAGGTAGGGTAATGTAAAGACAACTTCAATATATGAAAATAATTTCATAATGATAAATTGAAGAACAATGTAAAGAGATAGAATATTGTAATTTATAGTGATGTTGGTCAATAATGATAAGGGTTTGCATCACACATATTTATACCTAGATGGGAAAAAACCTTCCATTGCAGAGTAAATAAGGACGAATGAAAAAAATATTCATGGATGTTCATTGATTCATGAAGATTGAAAATAAGCAAGTCAATCTATGAGTAATTTTATGAAGATTTAAAACCCTTAAAAACCAAACACAAAATTTCCATGAAATATGAAGTTGATAGATGTTATTTTGGACAAAACATTCATGGCATTTATAAACACAATATGGCTTTTCACTTTTTGTCTTAAGGTTTAATTAATTTTGTGAATTGGATGTATCCAATATGAAAATTATCTCCAAAGAAACTTCAAGTGGTAATATTTAAGGAAGGAATTTAAAGTGATCATTGGAACCTTGAATAAAAAATTATATAAATGAGATCGGGTCTTCAAATTAACTTTATTATTTGTTTCCATAAACTTAATACCATTTTCCTACCAATGATGCTCTTGTGATATAGTAAAGGTACCTACCACTAGGTGATGTCATTTACTAGGTGTCTTTGAACTTTTTCTTCAAGAAAGGACCATGTTGTTATTACAATTTGTCATATCTAAACATTATGTAATTTGAGGCTTAAATATCTCTCCTAAAACAAAACTACATTTAACCCATTTTAACCCATTCAACATAGTAAAAAATTAGGGTTGTTATTTTTCTAACATAAAAGTTAGAACTTTGGGTATGGATAGATTTTGTTACTAAACAAACCATAAAGCTAATTTTGCAAAGGTTTGAAATAAGTAGTTTTGAAAATTTCAACATTCTACAAATAATATACAAAATTAATTGCCAGTATGACCACTAAACCCTAAACCCTAAAAACTGTAGACTGTATTCTAAACCTTGTAAGGACAATACAATCTTTGCAACAAGGGGCTGATCGGAGAATTTTTATTTAGTCCAGTGATCTTGGTAGAATCTTTGCATGGGTTGACAATCTTTATTGAATTGGGGTAGAGAAAGTTGACAACAACTAACTCATGCAAAAAGCAAACCACTTTGTTGAGGGACATTTGGAGTTGAAATCTATGAAATTTCTTATTAATTTTGCAACTTCACCATGGAATTGTGAGAGTGAATTCAAAAGAAGGAAAACCAATTTAGAGGCCACCCACCAACTTTGTTTCGTGCAAAACCCATTTTTTCATTGTTTATGTGGAGTCACTCTTCTCTACAAAAGTTCCAAAGTTCTTGACTGGAAGTGTGTCAAAAGTCTCATTAAATGGGGGTCCTATTAAACCCAAAACATAAACCATAATAAGCTGGTGCTCTCTACCAATTCATCTGCAAAAGTTAGCAGACCGGAAACTAAGGGCATACATGAAGGAGTTAGCATATTGGAACTCCACGATACTGCCTTGTGCAAGAGGGCGACCACCATTCACAAGACAGTCATTATAAGCAAGGCGAATGAAGGTATTTGGGTTGGGAGGTGGCGACGATGCAAACCAGCCACAGTAGACATGGATGTTTGTAGGCGCACAATCTGATATGCATGTGTTCACTATCTGAACACTGTACTGAGGAATGCCTGCTGCAGAGCCGAGTTGGCTCTGCGTTATGCTAATGTCTTTGTTTGTACACCCATCTGCAATACCCACAATCCACATAACTCATTATTTCACTCCTGACATTCAATCCTTGGAAACTATGCTATACCGTGCCTCCCCTCCCAGCTCCTCCTTCAACCCTACACCCACTTGTATCACAAAATTCAGAATACATGTGGGGAATATTCAGAATAATAAATCCAGAAAATAGAAAAATCTCTCTCTCTCTCTCTCTCTCTCTCTCTCTCACACACACACACACACACACACACACACAAGTAAGTCAATAGGCAACATATTTACAGCTTTATTACTAAATCAAAGTTAGGGGGATTCTGAATCTTGAGGTCAAAACTGGGGTGGTGGGTGCAAGGGGTTTGTAATGGAGGAGTCTAACAAAAGCTCGCAGACTTGAATCGCATGGGGTACATGAACGAGTTTGCATACTCGAAGCGGATGATTTCACCTTGACTAAGGGGTCGACCTCCATTAACTAGGCAGTCATTGAAGGCAATGCGGCTAAAGATGTTGGGATTGACCAACAGGGCTGAAGCAAACCAGCCACAGTAAACATGAATGTCTGATGGGGCACATTCAGACATGCATGTGTTCACTATTTGCACAATGTACTGCGGGATGCCTGAGAAGCCAACTTGACCCTGAAATATGCTAACATCTTTGTTTGTGCACACTTGATCTGCAACAAATACCCCCACAAAACCCAAATCATTATTGCTCAATTTATTTATTATGCATCCCTTAGTGATGATGATTTTTCTTTCTTATATCTAACATTTGTGTTTGAACCTTCTTGGGCAGCAGCTCTTTTACAACTTTACAAGCCCAAAAGTTCGGGGCAAAGGGTGTGGTGGTGGTGGTCTGCATGCTCGACTGGAGTGAAGAGCTAGCTTGTAGCCCAGGGTATGTTATGTTCTATGGAGAACAATAGGATGAGGGAAAGGAGTGGACAAACTTACTGGGGGCTAACATCCTGCGATTCCTGATTCTTCTCCTTGTGGCCTTTTTGTGTTGTGCCAGAGGTGTCTCATTTAGACTTGGTGGCAATTCCATGGATGATGACTTTGGACTGCCCTTCAACTCTGTTAAAGACACAACAATAACAGTTTGTAACAAAACACGTGAAATTCGATGAAATATATCTTCTAAAACCCCCTTCTTCAAGCAAAAGAAAACACCAAATGTACAATGATACAAAGGATAATAACGACCCAGAAAGGAAAACAAGAATACTTTGATATTGATATAAATTAATAGGATCTTCAGTAATCCCAATTAAACATAATTTATTTAACCAATTAAACCCAATTTAAGCAACAAGGACTCCATGAAATAATCACCCAATTAAACCCAATTTACCCAACAAAAACTGCATCAAAGGTAGGATTGCCACCCATTGATTCATATCAGCAAATCCAGTCCCAAAAAAGCTACAAATAATTCCTAAAATCATTTTACTTAACCGGAAATTACTAGAAAGAACAGAAACCTACCATAAAACAGAAGCTACTAATAAAAATTCAAAAATCACTTACTTACTGGGAATTACTGGAAAAAACAGGGAAGATACTATACCAAAAAAAGTTGGTTAATTAATTAATTAATTAACTACTTCATAACAGGAAAAGAGGTTTTGGGGTCTTTAAAAAACCAAAAAAAAACACAGAAATCAGGGGTAAAAAAAAAAAAGCCAAAATCTCATATGAAAATCACGCAAGTGGGGATGATGATCATCTCTCCATCCAAAACAAAAAAAGCATGAAGTAAAAAGTGGCAGTGAAATCACTACAACACTTCAAAGGTTCACACTAACTAGACTAATGATTGTTTCACAAAGCTGTGATACAACAACAACCAGCAGACTTTGTTTTTGTACAGATGATACTTGCGCAATCATGAAACAACCATGATTTTAACTGCACCGCATTGAGTGCCCACTACATGAAATAAATAATTTTTTTGTCTACGGGCATATTTTATTTTATTTTATTTTATTTTCCAATATATTTTCATACATATTTCTCATTTTCACATGTTCCTGGACCATAAAATTTGTAAAATTACTACACTGTATTTTCCAGAATACAATTTCTTGTTATATTTTCATGTTCCCTACCCATAAATTTTGCCAAAATAATACATGCTATATATATATATATATATATACTCTTTTTACCTTTCGGGAGTAAGTTCCAAAAATTGAAATTACAGAACAGAGATTTCAAAGAATCACCCCAACTTGACCCCCAGTTAAATCTAACTCGACCTCAGTTATTAGCTATTACTCCTCCTCACATCTTGCTGCTGCTTCACAGGGTGAATTATGCAAAAATATTACACTGTAAATGGTTTTTACATTATTTTTTTACCTTTTTACTTTCAGGGAGTTCCAAAACTGAATTACAAAGAGAGATTTCAAAGAAACACCCCAAACTGATCCCGGTTACCCAAATGATCCCCAGTTAACTAAACTGATCCCCAGTAAGTCAAACTCGACCCCAGTTAGTACTCACCTGAGCTTGCTGCTGCTGCTCCTTCTTCTTGCTCTTGTTCTGCCGTTGCTGCTGTTTTGCGCTGCTGCAGCTCCGCCGCTGTCGCTGCTGCTGCTGCCGCTGGTGTTTCTCGCTGCAGCTCAGCTCCATTGGCTACTGCTGAGATACTCCATGTTGCTGCTGTTGTTGTGCAACTATCTCTAGTTTCTTTGGATGATGAGTGAAAACCATGATCCCCAGCTTCACCTTCCATTAAACCTGCATGCACCCACAAAAGCCCAATGCCGGGTTGGTGCAAAACTTGCAGCAATCTAGCTAGCTGTCTTCAAAGACTCAACCCAAACAAAAACACAAACAAACAAACTCACCCATGTCAAATAAAAAATCTTATGACATTGTAATGACGATGATGATGATGCTGCTGCTGAAATTCTTATACTCGTCATGCAGCTTTGCATCAATTGCTTCCAGATTGTATTAGGGGAATTGGGTCGAGAGAAGGCGTGCAGGAGAACTCGATCATACATTTGTAAGGAAGGAAGCAAATCGACATGAGCAGAGTCCATCGTAACAAAAAAATTTGGAGTTAGAGTGCTTCTTACACTGCATCATGCAAAGAAGAGAGCCTGAGAGAGAAGAGGCTCAGGTGGGTGGCTATGGAACAGTGTTCAAAACTTGGTGAAGATTTGGAAGAGAATTAAGAACTCTTGTGTATGAGAATTCATGGACTGCAAGGATCTGGGATACCTGTTTGAGAGGAGAGACAGGCAGAGGTGGTGAAGATTTCGAGTGTGTTGCAGGTGAGCAAGATCATGCACATGAGTAGAAAGGAGCCTTGAACCCGCTGCTGGTGCCGCAGCATTTGTGAGAAGGAGGAGGAGACTGCAGCAGCGAAACTCATCAGCATTGTAGACTGTGAAGAAATTGAATGTAGCTGCTTCATGCCTTTGCAGAGACTAGAGAGATGATCCCAGCTGCTGTCCAGCTTGATGCCTCAGTCTTTTTCCCGCAGAGCCCTGGCTTCTTCTTTTTTCACCCAGCTCCTCTGCCAAAACCAGCCTGGCTGCAGCTCTCGCGCATGACAAAAGAAGGAAGCCCAACAGCCGTATGAGATTCCAAATAAAGACCGCAAACAGAAACAACGCATGAATCGCACAACTGCGATGCGATGCGAAGTGATGATGATGATCGGTAGAAGTCTAGAAGAATCCAGAGCCGGATGTCCTTAACGTCTGAAGTCCGGAAGAAGACAGTGGAACAAAACGCTGCAACCCACCGCGTGATCACAAAACAGTTCTCAGATACCAACCAGTTGATCTGGCGCAACAACACCCATGTCCGAATTGCCAGCCAAAAAAAGAAGAAAAAAGAGACGTCACAGAGCTCGGCAATCCCAGAGACCCAAAGCCTCCACACCCGAACCTAGACTTATACAGCCCTTGCAGCAGCTCTATGATTACAAGTTCTAAAACACAAGGACACAGACGAGAGAGATGCAATGCAGAAGATCGAATGAAGAAGAAGAAGAAGCTCAAGATTCAAGAGATTTCTCTCAGCACATCCCAAAGCCAAACCACAAATTGGAAATCAACATCAACAAACAAAACGGTCCAGACTCCGTTCCCTTGTCAGAAATGAAACTCTGATGAAACTCGGACACAGAGAGAGAGAGAGAGAGAGAGAGAGAGAGAGAGAGTGTGTGTGTGTGTGTGTTTTTGTGAGGATGGGTTTAAAGCTGTTCTTGAGAATAATTCGGGGGTGTTGGGGGCTGCGGGGGTAGGGGGGATATTAAAGAAGGATTGAATGCAGGAAGAAGGGGGGAAGAAGAGACACAAGAAGAAGAAAAAGAGGAAGAGAGAAAGTCTAATGATGTTGTGTTATGTAACAGTAGAGAGATGAAGCTGCTGCTGCTGCTGCTGCCGGTGCTGGTGGTGGCTGGTCCTTCATCTTCTTCTTCTGAAGCTTCGTTTATTTGCGTCACAGAGGAGGAGCTCATGGTGCAATGGGACAAGCCTGAGCCCCACTCCCCTGTTTTGACGTTAGGGTTTTTCCTGCCCATGCACCTCGCCCCACCTCCCGCGCCCTTTTCAGCTTCTACCCTTTTTCTGTTCATCCATGTACCTACTACTCTTAACCTTTTTCCTGTTCATCCATGTACCTACCACTCTTACACGTTTTCTGTTCATCCACGTACCGACTACATAAACCTTTCTCTGTTCATCCATGTACCTATCACTTTTACACCTTTTCTGTTCATCCATGTACCTACTACTCTTACCCTTTTTTGGTTCATCCATGTGCCTACCACTCTTACACTTTTCCTGTTCATCCATGTACCTACTACTCAGTACCACCAAGGTCCTTGTCTCTCCTTCCAGAGCTCTTTCTCTTCTTTTGTCCCATGTAAGTAAGTATACACAGTACCTACCACCCTTCTCTCCTACCAGAGTTTTCCTTCTTTTTACATCCATGTTTCATTCTTCTCCTTCTTTTGACATCCATGTTCCATTCTTCTTCTTCTTTTATCCATGTACACAGTACTGCCCTTGTCTTCCTTCCAGAGCTCTTCTTCTTTTATCCATGTCCCACCCTTCTTCTCTTCTTTTCCAGAGCTTTTTCTTCTTTTATCCATTTTTTACCACCCTTCTCTTCTTCAGGGCTTGTCATCTTTTTTTCTCAACCCTTCTGGATGGATGGATGGATGGATGGATGGTTGGGGGGTATGAACAAGAAAAAAACTTTTTCATTGGGTCCAGTTCAATTGTTAACCACAGTGGGGTTAGCTGCTTAATTTCTAATTTTTTTAGTGCCTAACAACCAACCTACCTACAAGTTAGAAGCTACAAACCCACTAAGCCTTACCTATGTACTGACTAGTAACCACCTGTATACCTCTGGTTACACAGTAATCACCTTTCATACTATCTACATAAAAGTACCTACAGGACCTACCTATCATCCTCTCAAATGATGAATCCCTGGTAAACTTTATGAAACAAAGCACTGAGCAAAGGGGGAAAAGGGAGGACAAACAGAGACGAACCAAGTCCAAGCCAAAAAGCACACAAAATCGAAAGGGGGTTAAAGGGTGCAAAGGAACAAATTATGTTTCCAAAGCCCTCATCACTTGCAAGAAGCATATGAGAGAGAGAGAGAAGGAAAGGGAAGGAAGAATCCTCACTTGCAACAATAGTGCACCTCAAAATAGAGGCTGCTTGTGTTCTCTGCAAAGCTACTAACACTCTCTACCTATGGAAAGCACATAGAACCATCAAACCAAAGGAGGGTCACCAATGCCCTTAGCTAACCATACCATGTTAATGCATCGATGAAAAAAGTCATGCGCTTATTGGTGTAAGTAGCCAAAAACCTTTATAGCAAGGGGAAGGAATGGGTTTGTTGAATGTCAATCCTGATAGAGTCCTTCCTTTGGTTGAGGTGCCACCATTGTGGTCACCCTATGAGATGAAACAACTTGAAAGACCAAGTCTACTGGGGTGGTGTCAACTATCACCACATCCACCAAAATGTGAATGCCATTAGTTGATAACATGATGTAAACATGTCGATGAAAAGATTGAAGGAAAAAGGTGAAAGGACATGGGTTTGTTCACGCAAAACATGAAATCTTGCGTATTACACAATGGAGGTGAAGATATCTTGAACTGCATCATGGGATGCAATTTGTTCCTCAACATTGGAGCAACGAAAAAATTGAGTCCTTGTAGGATTTAAGGGTTGGTCACAAATGCAATAGATCACTTTGAAAGCTAATGGATGGGATAGGTCCAATTGAATGCACAAAACAAAACAAAAACACATTAAAAGATAAATGAAAAAGTAAAATGATTGGGCGAGTGAAAAATCAAGCACCCACTCTCAAACCCACACAAGACCTAAAAAATGAAAAGATGAAACGACTAGATGAGCGAAAAGTTAAGCACCCACCCTTGAACCAACACAAGACCTCAAATGTGCACAATGCGAATCAAAAGCCAAGTAAGAAAATATAGATTACTAAAAGTGAAACCCAATGTCAACTCAATTGGGTTTCATTCACAACCTGAGTCATAGCAAGAGCTTCCAATAGATGGTTTAATTTTTAAGAAAAAGGTGGAAGCTGAAAGGTGTGGGGTGGGGTGTATGGGTAGCAAAAACCCTAATGTCAAAATTGAAAAGAACCCTAATGATAAGCATGTTTGTTCCTTGTATTTCTAAGCAAGATAATATGTGTATATCTCTATATATATTGACAAGAGATGTCAAGTTAGAATTCCACAACATTTCCACATGAAAGTATGATACCTTAAGTCCAAAATCTTGTTACCCTGATTGCTATTGTGCGATTACATACATACATACATACATACATACATACATACACCATGTATGGTATAATGAATCATTATACACCCTTTCTCTGTCATACCTTCTTCTTCTCCTAAACCACCTGCCCATTGGGTGTTCCACTAGGCTTCTTCCTACTACTGCCCCTGCATAAATTTCTTTTGGTCAGTTTTATAGTTCACCTTTTTACCTTAAAGGCCAGTGGTGGTCACCCATTATTCCCACCACCCTCCTTTTTAAAGGGTTGCTTTGTTTGTTTGTTTTTAAAATTTTTAAAAAATTAACTAATTTCTTATTATTATTATTTACAATTTTTTAATTTTAATAAAAAATTTACCACTTTTACTACAAGGTCATAATTATCCTTTACCTGCCACTGAGTTGCTACTGATTGTGACTTACTAGAGTTTGGGGACTTGGTATGTACGACATCTTGATTGGGTTGGGTTTCACTTCAAGTAGCCAAATATGAAGCAATGTTTTTTCTTTTCTTTTCTTTTCTTTTCTATTGAATTTTTAATTTACAAAAATTAAAACTAAAAAAAAAAATTGGGTGTTTTTTGCAACCAAAAAAAATGGGGAAATTTTGGAAATTTTGGTTTTTTCTAGCCTAAAATAAATATTAGAATTCTCTCTAGTGGGGTCCAGAAGCTTGAAGAAGGGAATGATGATGTGGTGTGGTGGCCTCTCAAATAATTCTACCACTCAGTTTACTCATTTACCTTCAGTCATCACATCTTTGAGGACAGTCAAATCATGCAGGTAAAAAGTAAAAAAAACATAAGAGGGAAAATGAGTGAGAGAGGGAGAGAGAGAGGTCTGGACCAGTGTCAGCTGGTTGGTTATTAGGGGGGGGGGGTTTTGGGGCCTTTTAAATAACCGCCGGGTAAGTTCTGAGGTTTTTGGCCTGGGGGAAGTCACACAGGTTATCAATATCACTGGCTATAGGGTTTTCGTTTTTGTGAATAAAAGTTAAAATGTAAGTTTTTTTTTTGGTTAAAAAAATTAAATTGTAGTAGTATTTAAAGATTGATAACCTACTTGGATGATAATTGGGTCATCCAAGTTGGTTATTAGGTTTGGAAATTTCAATACCAAGCAATTATCAAAAAATAAATAAAATTCAAGAACTGGCTGGTACTAGGTTTTTGGGGGTGGAAATTTCTCTACTTTCACATCTGGTCTATAGCCAAATTTGGCTAAATCTTATAGTGATTGATAGCCAGTTTGCCTACCACACAAAATTTG
>Ga0116227_10006202_pt1 | contig 24445 bp, 26 predicted proteins | sample S1TSphgellanicum_FD_89693 | JGI IMG/M metagenome (GOLD analysis project Ga0116227, IMG submission 89693) | Host-associated microbial communities from peat moss isolated from Minnesota, USA - S1T2_Fb - Sphagnum magellanicum MG | ecosystem: Host-associated > Plants > Peat moss > Unclassified... | reverse complement strand
GGAGCGGAGGATTGGGAAGAGATGGCTGCGATGGGAGAGCAGATGGAAGAATGGATTGGTCAATATGTAGACGTTTCTTCCGGAATTCCTTCCGCATTTACGTTGGAAAGAGTCATTTCGTTGGAAGCGATCTCTTCTTCAACCGTAAGATCCCCTTGAAGCCTTGAAATATTTGTTTGTCCGAAGTAACCGATGCGTGTTTGATCCGAAACCCAAACGGTTCCTTTTTGAGGACGGAGCTCTTCGGCGATCAATTCTAACAGGGTGGATTTTCCGTCCCGTTTTTTGCGCAACTTGCAAATACGGGACATACCGCAGAAAATATGGCCTTATTGCGCATAACCTGTATGAATATTGTGAAAACATTCGACCCTCAAAGAGGATTGGCGGACGCCCGAAGAAATGCTATGTATGAGCCGTCTTATCTAACGGGATTATTGTCGAGGTTATTTTCTAAAAAATGTTAAAACTTTCTTATCAGAAGACCCTGGCATTATTGTAGCATTCGGATTCGAATGCATAAAAAAAGCAGTTAAGTTTTACACCTAACTGCTTGTAAGACAAGATCTCCGGGTGCAAGATTCGAACTTGCGACCAATGGATTAACAGTCACCTTCAATTCTATAACCTACAACAATTCACAAATGGTAACAATAAGAAGATTAAAAGTTTAGAGCTATCTTGGTTTTTGAGGTTTATTGAGAGTTGTGGTCGGTTTTTGATGTGGAGTGGAGAAAAAATGGAGATAAGACGTGGTGTTCGGAGGGGCAGGGAAAAGGCTGGTCACACAAGCTCATAAAACCCTATCCCGCATGCCCCCTTTTTTATTTTCCCTCGACTATGACGGAGCGGGCCGCAACGCTTCTTCTTTCTGGAAAACCGCTTATTGTCATAACATCTTTTTATATCCGACTCCCGAAGGAAAAAGCCCGGGAGGTGCTCTGCAAAAAGGGGTTGACTTAAGACGATGGGTGATCGAGGGAATAGAGGGTAGCAGGAGGAAATCGTGAAAAAGAAAAACAAAACGACTTTTCAGATAGAAAATACTCCCATTCGATTTGTTACAAAAGCCAAACAAGATCCGGTAATCGAAACCGGGGATGGCTTTAAAACCCCGGGAGAGGCCCTAAAAACAATCGTGGGGGTAAAGGATACCGGATTAGCTTGCGACATTGCGTTATCGGCAGGAGCGGCTATTGCAAGCTTTTTTCCGAAAGACGATTGTGATAAGAATAACATCGTCGCGCAATCCCTTTACGATGTTGGTCCAAAAGATTCCTTGGAAGCTCGTCTTATTGCCCAATCATCGGCGGTATTTAGCCATGGGATGAAGTGCCTTGCTTTTGCAGATAGAGCAACGAACACTCTTACTCGAGAATCGTATACGAATATGGCCGTTAAGCTTATGCGGGTTTATAATGAAACCGTTGAAACATTAAATCGCTATCGAAGGGGTGGAGAACAAAAAGTGACTGTTACCCATGCCGTATTGAGCAATCAAACTATCGTGAATAACGGTTTTATCCACTCAAACGGGGATAAACAAAAAAACCGTGGATATACCCCATGTCATCTCGAGAATGTGGAGCCAAATCAAGAACTAACGCAAATCGACCATGTCGTCAACCCGCCATGGTCAACGGCCGATGCCGTTTGCATGGAGGGTTGTCTACGGGGCCAAGGACCGAGAAGGGGCGATTAAAGGTGAAATCGGCGAATATAAAGCACGGATTTTACTCTTCGGAAGCTATTACGGAAAGAAGAGAGATCCACGATTTAATCAATCTGGTTGGTAAAACCCGGTAGCTCTTCCTTCGGGATCCAAAACCATATATCCGTTACCATTTTTCTGGATGAACCCTTCGGCGAATCCATTTTTGTCTAAAATTAAATAACCATCCTCGCCGTTTTCTTGGATACGACCTTGAAAGTGTCCATGTTCATCCATGAAATACCCAGCCATTATTATTTAAACAAGCTGTAAAAAGAATCGCGCAATAAGTTGCTATTTTCTTCAATGCTCTCGATGGGAGATCTGAAGATTTGTAGGGATTGCAGGCACTTGATCGGAGAAGTACAAGGGTATTGCTGGGACCCCAAATCCGCAGAAAAGGGGGAAGATGCCCCTATCAAGAGAGCGGACCATCAGATCGATAGTCTCTGGTACGCCATTTTTTCTTATTTTGGAGACAAAGTATCGATGGAGGTTCCGAAATCGGAACAGATAGAAGGGGTAGGATTGGGTAGGTTGCGGCAGCATGTCGAGACGGGATACCCCGGTCCACGCCTTTCCTATATGAGTGGTTCTTACGATTCTAGGAATGTAGATTTTGCTTCTCAATTTTCGCGAAAAACTTTCTAAATAATTATTCTAAAGAATCTTATTGTTTTAGTTTATATGGTAATACATTCCTTCAGATTGAGAATCTTTCTAGGCTTTCTATATAATCCTTGCTCATTGTATATGTAGTTTTAGAAAAGCTAAGGGATGGAAAATGGCTAAGGTGTTTGAAGTTGCCGAATATATTCTGAGTAAAACCGGACCCATGACGTCCATGAAACTTCAAAAGCTCGTCTATTACTGTCAAGCTTGGCATTTAGCTTGGACAGAACATTCTTTGTTTGGTGAGAAAATAGAAGCATGGAGAGACGGTCCGGTCGTCCCAGAGCTTTTTGAAGCTCACAAGGGATTCTTCAAAATCGAACATGGATTTTTTGCCAAAAAGATTGATGCAAATGGATTCTCCGGACTCACCGAAGATCAAAAAGATATCATCAATAAAGTTTTAGAGTTCTATGGCAAAAAAGATCCTCATTGGCTTAGCCAGCTTACTCATATGGAAGATCCGTGGAAAAATGCTCGGGAAAAATGCGGAAGTAAAGACCGAGAGAAGTCCTCCGCAGAGATTACCGCGTCTGAAATGTTCAATTATTATAGTAGTCTATGAGTTCCCGTAAAATCAGGCTTCCTACGCATAAGGAAAATCCACCTTACCGACGGCCAACAATTGTAGAGAATCCAGGCTCTTATGATTCTTTGGGGGTTAGAATACGTTTTGATCTATTAGATTTTGATCATCCGAAGTGGGGGTGGGATAAGGTAACGCAAGAACAGTATTTAGAGTTCTTACGGTTTTTACAAAAAATAGAAAAAATGACCTGGGCAGAGGTTAAGGTTTCGCCAAAAGGCGGGACCCATTCCAAAGGGAATAAGCACCACTCTATCGAAATTCATAAGTTCCCCGAAGAAGTTCATGAAAGGTTAAATAAATTAAATTTGCAGAAAGTCTTAGGGGACAAGCTTTTTTCTATGAGGGTCGGCGGGGTAACAAGGATTTATGGGGGAAGAGACGGGGAATATTTCAGACCTATTTGGTATGATCCGTTACATACCATTTATCGCATAGAAACCTGATCCGAGGAATAAAATGTGAGGGTATCTTTGAAACATAATCGTAGCCGCGCATATCGACTATGGTGCCTAGGCGTCTATTAATTCTGCGCCATGCTCAAGAAGGAATCTGATTATATAGTCATCTTGATATTTCGTATGTACTGCCATCCTTAGGGGGGTGGTTAGTTCTGGATGGACGGTGGTATCCCCACGATTGTTGCAGCAAAATTTATTGAAATCGATTTTTCTAGCAGAAAACACATCTAATACTTCAATTAATTTTGATCTAAATTTAATGCATTTTTCTTTGTAATCAGGCTGATTGTTGTATAATGGATTGTTTATTGCATCTGACTTGTTGCAGTATTGCTGTACAATGTATCCGACAGGGGTTAGATTTCCTGGGGTATTATGGGTATATTGATTGAAACTGTATGGGTCGGCCCCATATTCTAAAAGAAGATTGATAATTCTCGGATTGAATAAATCGTGATTTCCGGTTCGCTCGTGTGTATGCATGGCAATGTGCAATGTGGAACCCAAGGCCAATGGATTATTCTTTCCATCTTTTGAAATAATTACTTTTAAATTTGGATCCATGCCATTTTTCAATAAAACTTCTATAGCACGCTCATCTTGACACTCGACTGCGTAGTGTAGAGCGGGCCAATCATTGGGGTTATTTCCGTATTTTTTTAGAATATTGACTAACTCATCATCTACCTTGACTGGATGAGAGCTTCTCAGACTAACAGTTCCTATAGACATATATAATCCCCTGGCTATCTATGTTTGTTATATTTATATATAATTCTATCACAATTAATAATTAATTTTGATTAATAATTATAATAATTGTAATTGAATTTTTATTAAAAAAATATATTATTATATAATCTTTTTTTAACATTGCTGTGCAGGTAGTAACGATCCAGAAGTTTTTGGCGGTCATTAATTAAAAAAACTCTAATATGTTATTCTTTACGAATCCAAAAAAGATAACTATTTTTTTGAGTTGGAAAAAGAAGCGGCAGAGCAGAAGGCGGTGCCGCAATACGACTGAAAGGAGTATCGGTGGGCTCACGGGACCCGCCGGGACGTGAGCGAGTTAGCGAACGCCGGTTGAAGGATGGGGTGGGGAAGGAAAGCCTTCCTTCCTATAGGAACTATATACCGTTCCTATCCGTTGAATTTATTTTTTCGCAACCTGTACAAAGTCAATGTCTTATCGAACTTTATGATAGGATCACGAGGCGTGAGTGTTGGGATCACCAAGCGTCTATGATAGGATCACCCCTATGAAGAACGGCTTTGTAGTTTGTGTTTTTTAGCATTCGCAGACCGTATTCCTCGAGCTTGTCCCCGTTTTCTTAGTTGTCCTTGGCGGCTTAAAAAGTCACTCTCTCTTTTATACGAAGGTCCGAAGAAGTACCGGTCCCTTTCTTTGGTGGCTAGAAATTGCGGGCCGTCATTGCCATCTCTGACCCAACGGTCCTTTGTTCGTTCCAAGACTGTTGCAGGCAGACTGGATCTTTGAGCGAATAAACTCCACTTACATTCAGGGATCAAGATGGAGCCTTGTTCGGAAAACTCAATTGAGTTTTTGGAAAATTCCTCCATAATCATCATTTGAAGCAGCGATTGACCCGAGTGATACTTGTCGGATGAAACAAATGGGGGTTCTTCGGGAACCGGTACAAGTAGGTGGTTACCGTTGGTCCTAAAAGTGTAGTTTGGAAGCAACCTTGTGCCTACGGTAATTTCAAGTCCTTCTCTTCGGTTGTGGCCTTTGGGAGTAAAAGTGCAAAGAGAAATCAGGTTTCCTCCGGTTCCGTCATCGAATGGAAAATCCATGTAAGCTTGAGCATGCAAGATAACTTTTAGAATTCCGATGGCTTCCCGGCTTTTGAACCCAAGAGTTTGGGCTAATTCCGTATGTCCGCCTTCAAACCGTAAAACACGAAAATCGGGTATGCCGAGAACAAGATTATTGAAACATTGCCTACACTCAAATCGCAATAGTCTGGCATGATAGATCGAGCTCAGTTGATCCGCTCCCTTAATTACAAGAGGAATCAGAGCTGGGGGAATGGTTGGCAATGAAGTTGCAATTGCTTGACCGTCATGCAAGATAAGAGCTTGATCGCTTGTTGTCTCTAACGTGTTTTGAGGAGATAAAATCCGAAGAACCGACGGGTGAACGCTTCTGGTTAGAGCCGGGACCTTCTTTTCAATTCTTTCGAACCTATTTCGGCAACTACTTAACCACGCTATTTCTGCGAGGAGCTCCAACCATTTTCCGAATATGCTTCTTCGGCCATTTTGCTTTTCGGGAATCCAAAGCCCCCAGCTTTTATTGCGTAAATCGGCTTTGTATCCGGACTTCTTGTATTCTCCGTGCCTTTTGAAGGAAGATTCGAGGACTTTATCCGCTGCTTCGATGCCGACGTCCCCCTGTTTTCGCAAAAACTGAGATAACAAATAGTCGAGAAGGTTGTGGCCGTCCTTTTCATATACAATCCGTTGAAGAAATTGCCTTCCGGGCATCAGAAAGCCTTCGGTGTATTCAGATGAGCAAGGCCGTTTTTTATCGATCCATTCATCGATATAGGTATTTTCAATAATGAATGAGCGCAATTTATTACAGATTAATGCTAATTCTTTTGAGAGTAAATTGATTGCATTCTTGTTTTTTGAAAGTTCTTTTTCTAAGAAGTCTTTTACGACTGCAAAATGCACGGGGCCGGGTTCTCCGGTCGAAAGGAATGTGATGGCATGTAAGGCAGCCGTTGCCCAAGAAGTGTCGGAATCTGTAGACCGAAGATCATTGAGTATAGCTCCCATCGGAGCGAGGAATTCCATCCATTGATTCATCCAAGCCTCATAAGCGTTTTTTTTCATGTTTAGACCTCCGTTCTTATCAATGATTTTGCTTCTTTAGTTTCGGAAAACACATATCCGTCAAACGTGAATTTTTTCTCGAAAGACAGAGCAGGGCCTCGTTTGTTTTTGACGATAGAGATGCTGCATATGCTTTTCCCTTCGGTTTTCTCTGAGAATAGCTTTTCGGTGTCTTTATTGAGCTTGAGAGAGGGGTGAGAGTTGTCGAGGATGTCAATTACAAGAGTCGATGCGTTGTAGATGTCCTTACCTTCCCGGGTTTGCCGTTTGTCATTGACTTGGCTTGCCGCAAAAATGATTGCCCCTTTTTGGATAGCCAGCTTTTCGAGTTTGTAGGCTATTTCTTTGATGCCTTCCCATCCGTCTTTTTTCGAGCTCGTATCGATGATTTGGAAGTAATCAAGGAATACGACGATTGTTTTTTCTTTGTATTCCGTTTGGTATAAGCCGATCAAGCTGTCGAGCTTTTCCACACTCACCGAAGGGAGGATAGTTATTTTTCCGGATTCGCACAAAACGTCATACCTGGATTTCGTCCAAGGGTATTCGTCATGATCCGGATACAAGTACTTATCGTTACGGTTGTATTTGATGAGTGTTCCGCCCTCATACTCTCCGCACAAGATATTAAGAAATTTTTCCTCGACTCTTAGGGGTTCGGTTTCGTAGGTGATAAAAACACATACGGGATTCAGGGTTTCGTTTTGAACGAATCGTTGCATTAATTGGAGCATGAAGCTGGATTTTCCGTGGTTGCTCATTGCTTGAATCGTGATGAAATCTCCTCTTGAGAAGTAGATGTATTCATCGAGACTTTTAAAACCGCAAGTCAATCCTGAGGAGGCCACGCTTCGGTGTTCTGTTTCAAAGGATTCGTAGGTTCTCTTTTCAAGCTTTAGGGCAAAATCGGGATTGTTGATAATCTTACCGAGCTGAGAGAAGAAGGTGTGTGTGGTTGTCCTCATGGTAGCCACCTCACTGCTCGGAGCCTTTCTCGAACGCATTCGATGCCAAACTCGGCCTCTAGGTCGTTAAAGTCTTTCCCTTGCAGTCTGGGAAACCGTGGAGAAACATATCCGAATGGTATACCGGTTTTTACAAGGCTTTCGAGACAGCGTGTTTCCGTTTCACCTAGATCTAGGCAAATCACGATTTTCCGTTCCGGAAAACGTTTATAGATACCTTCAGCGACTTTGGCAATGTTGGACCATGATCCGACCGATAAGACGGCGTAATGGTTTTCCTGCGCTTTGAAGATGGAACCTCCCGTAGCGATGCCTTCGCAGATATAGATTGTGTTATTCACATCTTCAATCTTTGGCCAGAACGGGAAGAAAGCACCGTTGACTTTCATCCCTTTGGCAAAGCGTTTGCCTTGCTTTCCTATGAATTGAACCGTTTGAATTCGATCCCGCATATTATAGAAGGGGACAACTATACAGCCGTTTCCGTATCGTACTCCGTCTGGAGGTTTGATTCCTTTCTTTTGAAAGTAAGGGTGAAAACCCGATGTTTTTGCCATATTGTATAGGCTTTCCGCTGTTTTACTCGCAGTAGTCGATTCTACTTTTTCTTTTCGATAACTTTTCTTAACGGTCGGATCATCCGGGAGAATGGCTCCGCATATGATAAAATTTTTAGGTGGGCTGCTTAGGCCTAGCCCCGAGCAAGCTGCCAAATTGTGTAGAGCTTGCGGAAAGGAGAGATCTAGGCTTTTTCGGTAGAGATCGATCAAGTCTCCTTTTTCTCCGCAGGTATGGCAGATGAAGAGTCCGGAGGTCATGTGAATAGCAAGACTTCTTTGTTTATCTCCTCTATGAATCGGACAGAAATCTCTTATTTCAGAACCGTGTTTTTGAGGGCTGCTTTTTGAGTATCCTATAAGTTGTAGAACTAAGATTGGTTCCATATGCTTTTTCAATTCTTCTTTGTCTATGTTATGCATGGCTTCCCTCTTTTTTATTGCTCTGTTCAACGAATAAAAAAAATCTTGCTCATCGATCAGGACGCGTTTCCCCAGTCGCCGAACGCATTGAGAGAATCCCGTTTTGGCACCATTAAAGATCATGAATCGTAACGCCGATACGGATGGATAGGGATGGTATTTTGGCCAATCTGTTACCGGTATTAAGCGGGTTGGAATTCTTGCAGAAACTGTTTCAGGCGGAGAAATGTTTGCTTCCGCTTGTTTTGATTGAGGTATGTTTTTGGTTTTCATCGTCGTACAACTCCTGTTTTGTCAATTATTGATTAAAAACAGTACTTATTAAGCAATAACAAGGCATATTGGTCGATTTGCCAACTTTGAAAAAAAATACGCAAAAATGAGGGATAAGATTTTTTTAAATTTAGACGATTGGAATTCGTATTAACGAATCGGAGGAGTGATTAGTTTTACGAAGAAAGTCGAGGTGAGAGCGTAGGGCGAATCGCATGAATTGCTCTATAGCAGGGGATGTGTTTTCTGTGTAAGTTTTGATTAACGGGTAAGAGAAAATCTCATCTTCGGTAAACTTTAGATGAAGTGCGCACTCGGCAATTGTTTTAACGGCTACGGCAAATTTGGGAAAATGAAACTTTGATTCGGACTCTATTCCCGGGATTTTTGGCAGTTCTTTTTTTACTTCGATAACATCTTCTCGGGATCTTTTTTCGGCCCCGGGAGAGCGAAGGAAGTCGAAAGGCTTGCGTTTTTCCATTTTTTGTTTCCCGTCTTCCCATATTGCATATTCCCAATTGATCGCTTTTAGATCGTCCAATTGCCGACAAACAGCTGCAATCGACAATTCCGGTTTGTTGAAAGCCACAATAGCTGCTATTGACAGCCTTTTGATGGGTTCGCTTTTCGCTTCAGATAGTGGGCTGTGGTCGTCTGAATGTAAAAGCCCCGATGCAATCTGCAACGCCGGGGGGAGTTTGATTCCTTCGGAAAGCGCCGTAAAAAGTAGCTCGTATGGCTTCAAAAATAAAGTTCTGTCTTTTTGGCCTGAAGGATGTTCTTTGGCGAGAGAGAAGTCATGATATCGAATTCGGATTTCTTCCGCGTTGACTCGATATTTTTCTATCCCGGCACAAAGTGTATTCAAGATGATTGCAACTTCTTCGGGTTCTCTTTGAAAATCTCTATCATTGGTTAGGGCAATCGGCCAATAATGAAATTCGACTCTCTGAACTTTTTCTTGGTCTTCGGGTTCAATTTCGAAGGAAAGGGAGAAATCGAGATGTCCGGTTAAAAGAAAGGCCGCTTCGTGAATTTCCCAGTAAGGCAAAGAGAGGTGTTTACGATATTGTTCGACTTGTTTTGAGTTGTCTCCTTCCATTTCATGACCCCGTATTTCCAAAAATCCTTTCGTTCATTGAGGCTACAACCCCGGTTACGTGTGTTTCTGAAAGGTGTGAATATCGCTTTGTGCATGTAAGTGTCTTATGTCCAAGGATTTCAGCTATTTCGGCGAGAGACGCTTTATTCATGGCCAAATAACTTGCGGTGCAGTGCCGAAGGTCGTGCCAACGGAAGGCCGTAACAGAACTTTCTTTCAAAGCTTTTTCCCAGGCGACTCGTAGGTCGATCGGTTTTAGAGGGTCTTTGCCGGGAAATAGCAATGAGGTAACGGAAGTACGGTTCGCATAAAGTCGTTTCAAGAGGACCAATCCGAGGCCTTTGATTGGAACCGATCTTCTTTCTCCATTTTTAGTTTCGAACAAGATAATCCGTTCCTTATCAAAAGACACTTGAGGCCATGTAAGGCTGAGGAGTTCCGATTTTCGCATTCCGGTTGCAATGCTGAGAACGACGGCGGGATACAGAAGTGGGCTGTGACTGGCTTGGCAAGCTTTTAACAAGCGAGAGCGCTCTTCATCGGATAGGAATCGTACTCGACCTCTCGGTTCTTTCGGCTTTGTTACCTTACTTATGGGAGAGTCTTCTATCCACCCCCATTCCTTTCGTGCTATTGTGAAGAGATGGCTTAGAACGGCCATGTATCGAACCGTTGTTGCATTGCTTCGTGGCTTTTTCCTAACTGTTGTTTCTCGAAGGAGTTGATCTCGACCTTCGGCTATGACGGCCGGAGTGACTTCGGAAAGTAATTTATGACCAATTTTTTTCTTCCACCAGGAAAGCTGTTGGCCTTGTCTTTGTAGGCACTTTTCCTTTGTCGGTAGGACATTTGCGGTGTAACGGTCGATTGCTTCTCCGAGAGTGTGTTTAGAGGCCTCTCGCGTTTTAAAGTACCTTCCTTCCCGCATAGACGATTCGGTATCTTGAATCCATTTCCGAGCATCGGTGACTTTCGTAAAGGTTCTGCATTCTAAAGGACATCCTCTCAATCGAATTCTTACTTGGTAATGCTCTTTGCCTTTCTCGTCTATGATTGTTTTAATAGATGCCATAACGCTCCCGTATTGTTGTCAATTATTGTGGATTGTTGTGGAAAAATGGAGAACTATTGGAGAAACGATGTTCCCGTATATGAAAAAGCACTCACAACCAGAGTTGTAAGTGCTTGTGATTCAGAAACTCCGGGTGCAAGATTCGAACTTGCGACCAATGGATTAACAGTCCACTGCTCTACCGCTGAGCTAACCCGGAATGGAAAGTTCAAAATCTTAAAAGAATAGGATATTTTATGCAAATTTTTTCGGAAGAAAAAATATTTTTTCGAGTATTGTAAATATTTTTATTGATTTATTTTCGTTTTTTTAGCATTCAAATGAATAAGATCAAAGAAAAGATCTTTTTTATCCTTCGAAGTAAAACAAGCATAAGAGGACATTATGGCAAAGAAAGTAGCGAAGAAAGCAGCTAAGAAGTCTGCAGCTAAGAAAGTGGTTAAGAAAGCAGCTAAGAAGTCTACTTCTAAGAAGAAGTAGTCAATCGAAGGGGCGCGGGGGTAACCCGTGCCCCTTTTTCTTTTTATTTTCCAAGAAAATTTCTAAGAGGAGACAAGATCCCTTCCGCAGTATCTTTAGGTTGGTTCAAAAGACCGTTCAAAGCGTCTTTCAGGTTTTGCTGAATGAAGACCGACTTAAGCATCTGCCCTAGAACCGAATTCATAATTTGATCCATAGGAAAACCCTCTTCCGAATTGATGTTCGTGAGAACTATCTTTTCGATACGAGGAAGCTTTTTTACGTTGCTTCCTTTGTTTTTATACACTAGATCCACGTTGATATTTGTTATCACGAGAGTTTTGATCAGTACCGTTTTTTTACTTCGGGAGGAAGGAGGATCTGAAGAAAGAGGCTTCATCAAAACATTCCAGTTGCTTGTGGTATTGGTCGGAGATTCGAATTCTAAAGCAAGATATACTCCATCCAGATCAATCTCTTCAATTACGATGTCGTCTTTTATATAATTAGTCAGGGGAGCGTTGAGCGAAATTGTCTTAGCGGAGAAGGCATCGGGAAGAACGCTTCCCGGGACATTTGAGACTACAAGCTCTTCCAAATTGATGTCGGAAGGGGATAAGTCGACTTTTTTCAAAGATACGGCCGTTTGCAGCGCGTCCGAAACTTTGCCTGATATAATACTCGGAAGGCGAGCATACAGCAGAAAAGCGGCAATACATAAAGCGGCAAGGATGGTAACAAGTATGCGCACCAACCGATTGAAAGCTTTGCTCATAAAAAAACTCCCGAGTTACTATTTTTCGGCTCAAAATAGTAGGGGAGGGATAAATAAGCAAGATTTTAATTTATGAAATGAAAAAGCCGCTCGAAAAACGAGCGGCTTTTTGAAACTTGAACTAGTATTCTGCACCTTGCATCGAAGGAGCTACCTGCTTGGCATCCGCTTCGTCGGTGATGATGGCTTCCGTTGTAAGAAGCAACGCTGCAACCGAAGCTGAAAGTTCGATTGTTAATCGGGAAACTTTTGCAGGGTCTACGATACCTGCAGAAAGCATGTTGCAGAATTCGTCCTTGAGAGCATCCCATCCTTCGTGGACGGACATACCGGCTACTTTCTGAACGATGATGGATCCTTCTTTACCTGCGTTCTCCGCGATCTGGCGAAGAGGTGCGGTAAGAGCTCGGATGATGATCTCCACCCCGAGTTTTTCATCTCCTTGCAGAGTTTTTGCAAGAGCTTCGAGTTTCGGGATGCATCGTATGAAAGCAACACCGCCGCCCGGCAAGATGCCTTCTTCTACAGCCGCTTTCGTTGCATGAACTGCATCGTCCACTCTGTCTTTTTTCTCTTTCATTTCAAGTTCCGTTGCCGCACCGACTCTGATGATCCCGACACCGCCTGCAAGTTTTGCAAGACGCTCTTGGAGTTTTTCTTTGTCGTAATCGGACGTACTTTCTTCGATTTGTCTTTTGATGAGAGCGATTCTTTCGGCAATCTTCTCTTTTTTACCCGCTCCTTCAACGATTGTCGTATCCTCTTTTCGAATCACGACTTTCTTGGCTCTTCCGAGCATTTCAACGGTTGTAAGATCAAGTTTGAGGCCGATCTCTTCGCTGATCAACTGAGCGTCCGTGATGACGGCGATATCTTCGAGCATCGCTTTTCTTCTGTCGCCGAATCCCGGAGACTTAACGGCACACACTTTGAGGCCCGCTCTGAGACGGTTAACCACGAGAGTTGCAAGCGCTTCCCCTTCGACGTCTTCCGCTATGATTAAAAGAGGTTTGCCCGTTTCCGCAATTCCTTGGAGAAGGGGAAGGAATTCTTTCATGGCAGAGATCTTCTTGTCGTAAATAAGAATGAAAGCATCCTCAAGTACGCACTCTTGAGCTTCTGCATTGGTCATGAAATAAGAAGAAACATATCCTCTGTCGAAATTCATTCCTTCGACAACGTCGAGCACCGTTTCAAACCCTTTGGCTTCTTCAACCGTAATGGTTCCTTCTTTACCCACTTTTTCCATAGCCTTGGCTATGATCTCTCCGATCTCTGCATCGCCGTTTGCAGATATGGTTGCTACTTGAGCAATCTCTTTTCTGTCTTGAATCGGTTTGCTGATCGCTTTGAGATGAGCGGTGATCTCTTTGACTGCTTTTTCGATACCTTTCTTTATTTCCGTCGGGCTTGCTCCTGCCGTTACGTTGCGAAGACCTTCTGCATAGATAGCCTCGGCAAGAACGGTAGCGGTCGTCGTGCCGTCTCCCGCTTTATCCGCGGTCTTGCTTGCGACTTCCTTAACCATTTGAGCGCCCATGTTCTCGTGCTTATCTTCGAGTTCGATCTCTTTGGCTACACTGACGCCGTCTTTCGTGATTTGAGGGGAACCGTACTGTTTGTCGATTACGACGTTGCGTCCTTTAGGTCCAAGAGTTACTTTAACGGCGGAAGCGAGCGTTTTAACGCCTTTTAAGATCTTCTGTCTCGCATCTTCTTTGAATTTGATGTTTTTAGGTGCCATAATAATATTTTCTCCTTAAAAAGATTATCCTACGATCGCGACTATATCTTCAGACTTAACGATAACAAATTTCTCGCCGTCAAGCTCAACTTCTTGCCCCGAATACTTATCGAGCAAGATTTTGTCTCCGGGTTCAACCGGTACTTTATGGATAGTTCCTTCTTTGTCCGGAGTTCCGGGGCCTACTGCTACGACAACCGCAACTTCTTCCGTTTTTTTTGCGGAATCGGGCAGGATGATCCCCCCTTTGAGTTTTTCTTCTTTCTTCAGTCTTTGGACCAGAACTCTGGATCCTAAAGGTTTTAAGGTCGTTTTTGTGATTTGCTCAGATATCATGCCGTTTGCTCCTTTTATTAAAGAGAATTTTTATTTTCCAAAAAGACGGATTATACAGAAGGGTTCATTTTTTGGCAAACAAACTCGCCAACTGCCGGAAAAAGATTTTTACAAGAATAGTTGACATAAGATACACGGTTGCATACTTTTATCTCTTAACCAAAAAAGGCGGATAAAATGACACCCGACGGAAAAGTTCAAGAGAGGAGCGAGATTGAAAAAAAGGACCGTTGGAATGTGGAAGCCCTGTACGAGAATTGGGACGCTTGGGACCTTGCATTCAATGCAATTCCCGCTCCTTTGAGCGGGCCCAGATGGCCTTCTTTATCTCAAGATGCAAAAGATCTGAGCAAACCCGAAACGGCCAAGAAAATACTCGATGAAACCATGAAGATCGATTTGGAGCTTACAAGGCTCTATACCTATGCTCATCTTAGACACGACGAAGATGTAGGGGAAGAAAAGGCTAAAGCCTCCTATATGCAGGCGAGGAGTCTTTTGTATGCGTTTAGAGAAGAAATCTCCTGGTTCGATCCCGCTCTTTTGCAGCTGTCGGAGAAAGCTTTGGAAAATCTTCTCTCTTCGAGCTTGCTTGAAGATTACCTGATTTATTTGAAGAAAATTGTCAGATTAAAACCTTACATCCTTTCCGGTTCCGAAGAGAAATTGATGACGTTTGCCGAGAAAGCGCTCGACGTCAGTCATAGAGCTTTCGGCTCTTTAAATAATGCCGACCTTAAATTCCCTCTCTGTAAAAATGAGAAAGGGGAGCTTTGCGAGCTCACTCTCGGAACTTATCAACTTTATATGAAAAGTTACGACAGAACTCTTAGAAAAGAGGCATTTATTCATCTGCACAAAACCTTCGGCGCTTACGAAAATACTCTGTCCGATTTGCTCCAAGGGGAGGTTACCGCTCACGTTTTTAGGAAAAAAGCGAGGGGATACCCTTCTTGTTTGACGGCTGCGCTTTATCCGAATCTTGTCGAAGATTCCGTTTACACGTCTTTAATACGAAGTGTAAGAAAGCATTTGCCCTCCTTGCACGAATATGTGAAATTAAGAAAAAAAGCCCTGAAGTACGACTCTTTCCACGTATATGATCTTTCGGTTCCGATGGTAGAGGGAATGGATGCACATTTTTCTTACGAAGAAGCGGTTGAGGCAATTTGCGAAAGCGTTGCGGTCTTGGGAAAGGATTACCAATCGATTTTACGAGAAGGGCTCACGAAGGCGAGGTGGGTCGATCTTTACGAAAACAAAAGGAAAAGAAGCGGAGCTTACTCAAGCGGTTGCTACGGAAGCTTCCCTTATATTCTAATGAATTATCACGGAACTTTCAGAGACGTGATGACGTTGACTCACGAAGCGGGTCACAGTATGCATACGTATTTCAGCGGGAAATGCCAAAAATACCAAGATCACCAATATCCGATTTTTTTAGCGGAGGTTGCCTCTACGTTTCACGAAGAGTTGCTCTTTAGGTATTTTTTGGAAAAAACGGATACTCCCGATAAAAGAGCTTACTTGATCAATCAAAAAATCGATGACATTCGAAATACGCTTTTTAGGCAAACGTTATTTGCGGAGTTTGAGCTCTTTTTGCATGAGACGGCGGAAAAAGAGCAGCCGATAACCCCTGCGCTTTTAAAAGAACGTTACTTCGCTCTTACAAAAGAATATTTCGGGGAAGAGGTGGAAATGGATCCCGAGGTAGCTTTTGAATGGTCTCGCATTCCTCATTTTTATTATAATTTTTATGTTTATCAGTATGCAACGGGGATTAGCGCAGCTCATGTGCTTGCAAAGAGAGTGCTTCGTAAAGAAGCTTCGGCAAGGGAAAGCTATTTAGGGTTTCTGTCTTCGGGGGGAAGTAAGGACCCGATTGCAACTCTCAAATACGCGGGAGTCGACATGACCTCGGAAGAATCCGTTGACGCTATTTTAACGTCTTTTAAAGAGCTTGTAAAAGAGCTTGGTAAATTGATGGAGAATAAGAGTTAAGTAAAAAAGTAGTTGATTTAAAATATTCTAAAAGTGTATTCGGTGTATAGTTAGGATAGAAGAATTATAAATTTTTTTTATTTTTTTTGGTGTATACTGTATGACGGATCAGAAATTAAAGTCCTTTTTTGTAGTGATTAATGAAAGAGGACTTCATACAAGACCCTGCACGGAGCTGGTTAAATGTGCCTCATCTTTCAAAGCGCAGATAAGTCTTGTCTATCAAAATTTTACGGTAAACGCCAAATCTCTTTTGGGCATTTTAATGCTTGCCGCGTCAAGAGGATCTAAAATTAAAGTAGAAGCCGACGGAGAAGATGCCGAAGAAGCGATTAATCACATATTGGCGCTTGCTAAGAACAAATTCAACATAAAATACTAAGTCTCGAAAAGGGGAGCCTTTTCAAATACCTCTTTTCGGCAGTAGATCGGAATTCCCCGGATAAGGGCCAACGTAATGCAATCACTCGGTTTTGCGTCCAATTCCAAAACTGTTTTTTTTCCGTCTGCGACGGATTGTAAGAACAGTCTGGCAAAATACACGGTGTCCTCGACGTCATGAATGACAACCTGTAGCGGATGAATTTCGAAACCTTGCAGAGTGCTTAACAAAATCTCGTGACATCCCGGTCTCGGCTTTTTCCCCGGGTTTAGATGGATTTGCAGATCTTTTCCAACTTTCGGTTCCGTATAGATCGCAAATCGCTTCTCTCCGGCTCCGAGGATGATGACGGTATAAGATTTGGATTGCAAAATCTTATTAAAAGTTATCGGGATAAGCTCGCTCATGGGTTCCTTTTTTAGGGGGTAACGATTACTTGACCGTCTCTATAGGCGGTGATTACTCTTCCCGCCAATCTGAAAAAAAACCCCGTTTCCACCACTCCCGGGATCTCTTTAAGTAGGGCGTGTTCTCTTTCGGGGTCTTCGAGGAGTTTGTCGTACTTGATATCGATTATGTAGTTGCCGTTGTCGGTTACGTAGAGCTCGCTTTCGGAGTTTTCTTTTTTTCGAAATTGCGCATTTAGCCCCGGCTTCTTTATTTTGTGCAATGTTGCAAGCCCGGCAAAAGGAACGACTTCAACGGGAAGCTTTCGATGTCCCAGGAGAGAGACTTTTTTACTTTCGTCTACAATGACCACAAGCTCACGGCTCATCGATGCCAGTATTTTTTCTCGGAGCAAAGCCCCGCCGCCGCCTTTGATCATTCGTTTGTTCTTGTCGATCTCGTCAGCCCCGTCTACCGTTATGTCGATTGTTAGCCGGGTTTCGATGTCCGAGACTTGCAAACCGCCTTCAAGAGCCAGTTTTAACGATCTGAAGGAACTGGATACGGTTTGAATCTTAAGATTATTCTCTCTGCTTTTTTGGACAAGTCTTTCTATGAAGTATTTGACCGTGGATCCCGTTCCCAGCCCGACCGTCATTCCGGACTCAATGAAATCGGCAGCTTTATAAGCCGCTTTTTTTTTCAGGTCTTCATCGTCCATTGAAGGTTGTTCCTCTCTTTATCCTAAGAAAACCATAGAGGGAGAAATTTTGCAATCCCTTTCCCGTCATTGCATTTAAATGACCGGTATTCCTAAGATAAACTTACTCCATATCACGAGGTTATGATGACTCAGCGAAAAGAAATGGCTCCGGAAAGTGCGCAAACGCGTAAGGTTCGCGAGAAGCTCGAAAAGAAAATGCAAAAAATAGAAAATCAAGTGACCCCCGAAGCGCTTAGAAAAAAAGTGGAAGAGATGCATAAGTGGATTGCTAAAAATGCAAAAGATCGAGAGGTTCTTCGTTCGAAAACGATCTCTTTGTTTGACGAGAATCAAAATACGGCTCGAGTTAGCAAGAAAATATCGGGGCTTGTGGAGCAACTCCAAAAGGAGATGCAAATCGCTTACGAAGAGCAGGGGCCGGGCGATCTTTTGAAGAAAATGATTGCGTCCGGGCAAAACCTGAGCTTGTCGGTTGAAAAAAAATAGAATTTCTTTTACCATGCTCCACTTCATATCGTTTACGCGGGATGTTGTTTAACATGGAAGACTTAATCGAGTGCCTCAAAAGCCGGGATTTGATCGAATCGATAGCGGGGGACGGTATCGAAAAACTGCTCAATTCGCCTCAAAAGGTGTACATAGGCTTCGATCCGACCGCAGATAGTCTTCACTTGGGTAACTTACTTGGAATGGTAGTGCTTTCTTGGTGTCAAAAATTCGGTCATACTCCCGTAGTTTTGCTCGGCGGTGCAACCGGGAAGATAGGGGATCCTTCGGGAAAAAGCAAAGAAAGACCCGTTTTGGATGACAAAACTCTTGCAACGAACCTTGTTTGTATCGAAAAAAACTTCGTTAACGTTTTTGATTTTTCGGGAAAACTTCCGAAACCCGTGTTCATGAATAACGACGATTGGTTTTCTTCCTTTTCCATGGTTGACTTTCTAAAAGAAGTGGGACGGTTTTTTCGGATAGGTCCGATGCTTGCGAAAGACAGCGTTAAGTCCCGATTGCAATCCGACGAGGGAATGAGTTTTACCGAGTTTAGCTACATGCTTCTTCAGTCGTACGATTTTTGCAGGCTGTCGGAAAAAGACGGGGTATATATCCAAGCAGGCGGAAGCGATCAGTGGGGGAATATAACTGCGGGAATAGAGTTGATTCGCAAGATTAGAGGCGAGGCCGCTTACGGTTTTACTTTCCCTTTGTTAACAAGAAGCGACGGCAAAAAATTCGGCAAGTCGGAAGAGGGAGCTATTTGGCTGTCTCCCGAGAAAATCTCTCCGTACGCTTTCTATCAGCATTTAATAGCTTTCCCCGATCCTGACGTGATTCCTCTGATGAAAAAGCTCACGTTTATGGATTTGGAAGAAATAGCGGATATTGAAAACTCCATGAAAAAGAAAAATTACGTTCCCAATACCGCGCAAAAAAGGCTTGCAGCCGAGCTTACGAAGCTTGTTCACGGCAAAGAAGGGCTTGAGAAGGCTTTGAAGGTCACCGAGGGGGCAGCTCCTGGCTCCCTCGCGAAGCTGACGGCTGACGCGATCGAGGCTATTGCAGCCGATATGCCCGGGGTAGATCTTCCTAAAAATTCCGCCGTCGGGAGTAAGTTTGTCGACCTTGCAGTTTTATCGGGTCTTGTAACGAGTAAAGGAGAAGGAAATAGATTGATAGACAATTCGGGAGCTTATCTGAATCAAGTAAGAGTGGACGAAAACTCTTTGATTATCACCGAGGAAGATTGTATCGGAGGGAAATATATTTTACTCGGGTCGGGTAAAAAAAAGAAAATTCTTCTGAGATTGTATTGAGATTTATTCAAAATAAAAAAAATAACTTGCTTGAAAATCACCGGGATACAACAATTAGCTTCAAATGAGACCCCACATAATTGGGATAAAAAGGAGCTAATCTATGGATACAGTGACAAAAAAAATGTTAGTGCAAATGATCGCCTCTTCCAAGGGAGTGCACCCTGACGATGTAAGAGAGATTATACAATCTTTTTTAGATCTGATGACCGATCATTTATCTAACGGTAATAGACTGGAGTTCAGAGACTTCGGTGTTTTCGAGATCGTCAAAAGAAAGCAGAAAGTGGGTCGTAACCCGAAAAACGCTTCAGTCCCGATCGTCATCCCTGCAAGATCCGTCGTAAAGTTCACTCCCGGCAAGAAAATGAGAGAAGTTGTCGAGAAAGAAGGGTAAAAGTACGTAATAAAAATTTTACTCACATCTCAGGTAAAGCTTACTATTGAAGAATAATCCGGATTGTCTATAATTAATACGGATGTTTTTATTATCTGATCGACCAATAAATAGATGGGGGGAGATTTGTCATTTCTGAAATTCTTCTGTGTTGGTTCCGTTGTCGTTTTTTCCGTTATCGGGGTTGTCCGCTTGGCGGGGCGGTCCGATAAAGAAGAGCCTGCCGCAAAAACTGTTGAAGGGACGAGTTCTTCGCAAAGAGCCTTAAAAGCTGCTTCAGTACGAAATGCTCCCTCCGTTGTAGATCCCGCTCTTCCTTCCATTGATCGAATATTTCAATTATTTACTACCGGTCCCGCAAAACTTCCCATCGTGGAGACCGTAGAGTACACAAGTTCCGCTTCCTGGCTTAAAGGGCGTCCCGCTTGGCTTTCCGATTATGCAGCTTATTACGGCACTTCAAGGCATTTCATAGCGAGAAGCCTAACCGGTTCTCCGGACTACTTTTCTCAAAAAGTATCGACCGGAAATAAGTTTAACGTTTTTAAGAAAGATAAAAAAATTGAGTTTCATCTTCTCGTGGACATTTCGAGACTGCGACTTGCTTTCTACTACCTCGATCTCGATACTCACGAAAGAGTTTTATTAAAGGTGTACCCCGTTGGGCTCGGTCGTTTGGATCCTTCCAAACCTTCGGGAACTGCTACACCTATCGGAACGTACCAACTTGGTGATAAGATTGCCGTTTATAAACCGGGTACCGTCGGGTTTTTTCACGATAAAAAAACGGAAATGATTCAAGTTTTCGGCTCCAGATGGATTCCTCTGGGAGAAGAAATAGAGGGATGTTCGGAACCGGGAAGAGGGTATGGAATTCACGGGGCTCCTTGGACCGTAGATCCCGAAACCGGTCATCTTGTTGAAAATACGGGGTGTTTAGGCAAGTACGAAAGCGACGGTTCCATTAGGCTCTCGACAAAAGATATGGAAGAGCTTTTTGCAATAGTTATTACCAAGCCAACTTTTATTCATATAAGTAAAGATTTTCATGACATCACGCTTCCCGGAACCGAAGTCGGAACCCCGTCGCGTTAAAAAGAGGAAATTATATGCTGGCCCATGAAAGAGAAATAGCGGAATACGAGAAGACTTTAAAACTGCTCAAAGAACAGAACAAAGCAACGTCTTTGTGGTCCGAAGAGGAGTTTGTTCATTTCGAGTCCAAACTGGATTCTTTGAAAACTAAGGTTTATACCGACCTCAGTCCTTGGGACAGGGTGGCTATTTCCCGTCATCCCGGAAGACCCAAATCGCTTGATTACATCCGAAACATTTGTGAAGAATTTACCGAGATATTCGGAGATCGATTGTTTGCCGACGACAGAGCCGTCGTAGCGGGTCTTGCCAAAATCGGCGGGGAGAAATTTATGGTGATCGGTCAGGAAAAAGGGTCCGATACCGAAAGCAGATTGAAAAGAAATTTCGGTATGATGCATCCCGAGGGGTACCGTAAGGCAATCCGTTGCATGGAACTTGCTGCAAAATTCAACATCCCCGTTCTAACTTTACTCGACACTCCCGGAGCTTATCCCGGCCTTTCAGCCGAAGAAAGAGGTCAGGGGTGGGCAATCGCTCATAACATGTGGGCTATGGCAAGACTTCCGACTCCGATCATCGTGCTTTTAATTGGAGAGGGTTGCTCCGGAGGAGCCATAGGAATGGGTGTGGGTGACGTCGTTGGAATGCTCGAACACTCCTATTATTCGGTTATTTCTCCCGAAGGATGCGCTTCGATCTTGTGGAAAGACACGAAGAAAAACCAACAAGCTGCAGCATCGCTCAAAATCCACGCGGAAGAGCTTATGAAGTTCGGAGTTGTTGACGACATGATTGAAGAACCTCTAGGCGGAGCCCATTTGGATCATAAAATGATGTATGCAAGCGTTAAGGAATTTGTTCTTGCAAAATGGAACTTCTTGAAAGAGATCCCCATCGATCTTTTAATGGAACGAAGATATCAGAAATTTAGAAAATTGGGAGAGTTTTTAGTAGAAGATAACGAATCTTCCGAATAAAAACGACTTTCCCCTCGGATAGGATTTATGCGACTACTTTTACAGGCTGCCCTTCGTACGAAAAAACATTTGTTTTTACTCGTTACCACATTTATAACGCTGATCCTTTTAACCGTCGCAAGCCAGATGGAGATGTTTTCCCTCGGCATTTTAACCGGTAATAACGGATCCGATTTCTTCTCTCTTTTCCCCACCGAGAAAGTAGGGGAGATAGAGGGGGTTTCGAAAGAGCGGGTAATGGAAAAGTGGAACGAGCTCACCCCCGAGGGTACCAACCTTATCACCAAAGAGTCCGCTTCTTCCTATCTCCATACCAAAAAAGAAAGCAACCCTTTGAATTGGATTTTGTTTAAGCTCAGGCAAAAGGGCATTTTTTCAAACAACTTATTTTCCGTTGTAGCACTTCTTCTTTTCGTAGCCGTTTTCAAGGCTATATGGCTTTTTGCGAGCAGATACGGGACTCAGCTCCTTGCGATTCGCGTGAGCCGAGATCTTAGAGAGCAGTATTTCCAGCACATACAGTCCCTTCCGATGAGCTTTTACCAAAAATACGATATCGGAAGTCTCTCTTCCAGAGTTGTGGGAGATGCGGGACAAATTGCGATTTCGATCAATTCTTGCCTAACGAACTATTTACAAACGCCGTTTACCGTCGGAACCAGCCTTTCCGTGTGTTTTTATATCTCCTGGAAGCTCGCTTCCGTTATTTTCTTGGGCCTTCCCCTGATTGTTTTGCCGATCATGTTTCTAACGAAACGGGTAAAAAGGGTTTCGAGACAGCTTCTTTCCAACCAAGAAAGATTCACAACCGTTTTGCTTGACTTCCTTGCGGGGATTCAGACCGTCAAGATATTTTCGATGGAGCTCTTTTCTCTAAAGAAATACAAGGAACAAAACGACAGAATGGCGCATCTTGAAAGCAAAACTGCCAAATATGCACTTCTGGCCAGACCCATTTTGCACGGGGTAACAACCCTTTGTTTGGCGGTGATCGCTCTTTTCGGTCTCTATATTTTGCAAATGACCTTATCGCAATTGATTGTTTTCTGCGGTCTGCTTCACTTGGTTTATGAACCGATGAAAAAATTTGCGGAAGAAAATGCGAACGTTCAAAAAGGGGTTGTGGCTGCGGAGAGAATGTTCGAAGTTCTCAATCTCAAGCCGCATATCGAAGATCCCGAAGATGCGGTTGAGCTTACGGAGTTCAAAGATAAGATCGAGTTTGATCGAGTTTGGTTTAGGTACGAAGGGGAGTGGGTACTCCAAGACGTCAGCCTAACTATTAAGAAGGGAGAAACGGTCGCTTTCGTAGGTCCTACGGGTTCGGGTAAATCCACTCTTGCTCAGTTGATTGCAAGACTTTACGAGCCTGAAAGAGGGGAGATCAGAATTGACGGGAAGTCCATTAAATCGTACACGCAAAAATCCCTTAGAGAGATAATGGGTTTCGTATCCCAAAAACCCTTTTTGTTCATTGATACGATACAAGAAAACATAACGGTCGGGAAAAAAGTTTCCAAAGAGATTGTGGAAATAGCCTCCAGAAGAGCCTATGCCGAAGAGTTTATTTGCAGACTACCCGAAAAGTACGATACCGTATTAAACGAAGCCGGCCAAAATCTTTCGGGGGGACAGCAGCAAAGGCTTGCTATCGCCAGAGCTTTGGTTAGAGGGGCTCCTATTTTAATTTTGGATGAAGCAACATCTGCGTTGGATGCTTTGAGCGAAAACCATATTAAAAATGCGATCGCCGCGTTGCAAGGACAAGTAACTCAAATTTTAATTGCCCACCGTCTTTCGACGATAGATCATGCCGACACGATTTTCTATATAGAAAGGGGGGTCAAAATTGCCGAGGGAAACAAAGACGATCTTTTGGCAAGTTGCAAACCTTTTAGGGCGATGTGGGAAATGATGTATAATCTTGAAAAACGCTCCGCTTCGGAAACCGTAGAACTCGAACCCGCTATTTCTTAAAAAAAAATCGAGACCAAAATAGCAATCCGGTATCATCTTCGCTTTATCCGATTCAAGAGGTTTTTATGAAGAGAGTTTTAGCATCCCAATTATCCGAACATGCCGAAAAAACAATCGAAATGAGGGGATGGCTTAATAACGTCCGTCCTTTCGGTAAAATCAACTTCCTTATTCTCAGAGACAGATCGGGGCTAGCTCAAATCTTGATCGAAGATAGAGCCGAGTATCAAAAAATTGCCCCCCTCCAACCCGGATCGATACTCAAAGTGACGGGGACGGTAAGACCGTCTCCTCAAGCGGAAATGGGTATCGAAATCATAAACCCGTCGATTGAAGTTTTAGTTCCGATCACAGATCCTTGCCCCGTTGAATACTATAAACCCGAGATTCCCTCCGATCTGGAATTTATCTTGGATCATAGGCCCGTATCCTTAAGAAATCGCAAGATTCAAGCCGTTTTTAAAATTCAAGCCGAACTAACGCACGCGTATCGTCTATACATGCACGATTCGGTCGAAGCCGTCGAATATTTTGCACCTAACATGATAGGAGCTTCTTCGGAAGGGGGAGCGGAATTTTTCAACGTTGATTATTTCGGACATACCGTGACTCTTGCACAAAGCAGTCAGCTATATAAGCAAATTATGGTCGGCGTGAACGAGCGCGTCTTTGCTCTGATGCCGTTTT
>Ga0116227_10006200_pt1 | contig 24456 bp, 13 predicted proteins | sample S1TSphgellanicum_FD_89693 | JGI IMG/M metagenome (GOLD analysis project Ga0116227, IMG submission 89693) | Host-associated microbial communities from peat moss isolated from Minnesota, USA - S1T2_Fb - Sphagnum magellanicum MG | ecosystem: Host-associated > Plants > Peat moss > Unclassified... | reverse complement strand
TTTTTTTCCCCCACAAAAATCCTTTGAAAACATGTTCAAAATTATATTTACTATTCAGGTTGAAAAAAAAAGGGAATATTCATCAAAAAAAAGAAAAAAAAAAGAAAAAACTATACAAAATTTTGATTTTTTCAAAAAAATATTAAAAAAAAAAAAAAAAAAAAAAAAAAAAAAAAAACCAGCCTAGAAAATACAGCCAGCTCTCTTTGCTGTCACCGACATATTCATCCACAATTCAAGCTCAAATTGGTTACCCAATTCTATGCTCATCATGAATAGTATTTTCTTTTGGGTGAATATTCTCTCCTTTTTTTTTCTTTTTTTTTTCTTCCCAACCTGAATAATAAATATGATTTCAACATGTTTCCAAAAGATTTTTGTGAAAAAATCAAAATCATGTATAGTGTTTTCTTTTTTTTTTCTTTTTTTTGATGAATATTCCCTTTTTTTTTCAACCTGAATAGTAAATATAATTTTGAACATGTTTTTAAAGGATTTTTTTGTGGAAAAAAAAAGAATAAAAAAAAGCATGAATGGTGTTTTCTTTTTGGTGAATATTCCCTTTCTTTTCAACCTGAGTAAATAAATATAATTTCAACACATTTTCAACGGATTTTTGTGGAAAAATAAAAAATCATGAATAGTGTTTTCTTTTTGGTGTATATTCCTTTATTTCAACCTGAAAAATATGATTTCAACGTATTTTCAAAGGATTTTTGTGGGAAAAAAAAGGCCAGAATTCACCCGATTTCAGAAGTAATAATTTAAATCATCAGATTTTTACTACAGGTTTCCAGCCTGTAGTAGCTAGCCAAAATATAAAAGAGTTCTGACTTTATTTATTTATACTTTCATGTCTTGTCTATAGCCAAATTTGGCTAAATCTTCCTGTGATGATCACCCACCATTTGGCTGCATCACAAAATTGGGGAAAACAAACCCCTGATCAAAAAAACATTATTGTTTATTAATTAATTATGCTTTCTTTTTTGATCCCACAAATATCTCTCCTAACTATGGTGCATTCACACTTGATGTTAAGTCAGTGTTAAATGAAAATCTAGGTGGCATCCTAGGTGGCACCCAATGTTAAATTGGGTGATAGCTTGATGTTTAAGTAAGTAGATGTAAGTCCTAAATGACTAGCATGGTGTTAGGGAATTCAACACTAGAGTCCCTAACACCAAGTGTGAAAGCACCTCTATAAAAAGTAGTAAAGTGTAGGGTAAAGCCCCAGGATGGGAGCCTTTCTCAAAATACGAGACCTACGATGAGGCAATAAGCCTCACATTTTGGGAATGTCTCAATTTCCCAATGCAAAACAAAAAATATTAATTAATTAATTTAAATTAAACTAAATTATAAATTAGGTCAAGCTCTTATGTATATCAAACAAGTTGTTTGGCATGGGTATAGAGAAGAAAAATTGGGTCAGCTTTTTATGTACATCAAACAAGGCTCTTGGCATGAGTGGTTTGGTTTCATGGCAAAGGTGTGTGCCCATAGCCATAAGCTTTGGACTTGAAACTAACCATAGTTTTATGGACCCTTTCCCCATTGGAATTTGGGATAGGGAAAAAGTAGGGGAAATTAGGCTCAACAACTGCAGGTTGGCTCAATTGTTTCAAAGCATTGATGGAAGGGATCACCTTGATAAATTGGATAAATTCAATGTTGATAAAATTAAACCAAATGCAGGAAATTGAGGAGGACACTATGAAGAATATCGTATGAATGAAATTTCACAAGTGGATGAAAATTTGGACCATGTCAATGTTGACGATGTGGATGGAATTCATAACATGGATACAAATGACAATTGGTTAAAACTAATGAATGACACATTAAAATTTTCCAAAACAAAATGGTAACATGGACAATTTGGATGAAATAGATGAAAGTAAGCACATAGGTGAATCATGGAAGTAAATTGAACTTGACAATATGGGTGAAATTAAACCATGTGAATGAAACTCCCCACATGGATGACATCATACCCTATGGATGAAAATGATAAATTTGGTATGGATGAAAATTTTCACATGGAACAATATGACTAAAATGAATGAGATTAAATGACACATATGAAATTGTTGGTGAATCCAATTTCATCCATGTGTTAGTATCCATTTATGTTATCAATTTCATCCATATGTGTTAGTTTCATCCTTGTGGTACATATGGTCAATTGCATCTATGTGGTCAAACTCATCCACAAACACAATTCCACATTATCATCGAGTTTTTTTCCATTCCAATAGGTAGTTACATCAATATGACCAATTGCATGTGGTATAGTTTCATCCATTAAGTTTATCTATGCCATGTACAATTCATCCAACATATGAGGTTCATTGATGTCAATCAAATTTCATCCACATATGGTCAGTGCATCTTTGTGGTGACCTTCCTTGATGAAACAATGTTAAGATTCTATTTGAATTATGTTAGATTGTGAGATTGTCTTTTGCATGCATCTCTGTTCTCAAATCTGATTTGTTCAACAACCTTTTCTTCCATTTATTTTCCTTCCCTCGCCTCTCTCCCATTTCTCTCTCCTTTGATTGCCTATAAATCATCTTCCCGGGCAGTACCCTAGGCTTTTTTTTTCCCTTCTGGTCTCTGCCCAGTACCTGCTGCCCCCTCTTTCTTTCCACCCACCCCCACCCATCTTAGAGTGGGGACCTTACAGGGCAGTACAGAGGGTTTGTTGTTTGTTAGGTTGGCATGGCAAGCCCGTGCATTACATAGTAGGACAACACAGCACAAAAGTTGGTTGTACACCATTCATTCAATAAACAAGTAGTTCTAGTACAGACCCACAAGTGGAACCATCAGATGACCACCTTATCTCAACTAGTCTAAACTATGAACAGCACAAGTAAGTAAGTAATGTGCCAAAACCCTGTCTCTTGCTTTACTATGAGGATCCTATATATGCATCTAATCATGGTTTAGGGTTTAGGGTTCATCCTACTTAGGTCTTACTATCAAAGAAGGTAGTTAGTTTGTTTTGTTTTGTTTTGTTTTGTTGCATTGAAATCTCCAAAACTACTGCACCTCACCTCTTGTCGTACTCTTGGTACTATTGGAAAGTCCTTCATGGAGGTAACATTCTTAATTTTAGACCCTAGGTGTGAGATATTGAATTTGGAGTGATTTTTGTCATTGGAAATCAATAAAAACTAAAATTAATATTTTAATGAAAATTGGATTTGAGACTTAGACTAAAGATGGTATACCATTCAGATTTTATTTTTCCTATTTTGCGATATCAAAAATTTGGTGAATTGTTTAATAAAAACAGCAAAATTAATCAATTTTATAACTAAAAAATTCGAACTTTTCATTTTTTGTTTGTGAAAAAAAGAAACGTTGCCATTCATCTTTTCAAATTTGATTCAATATTACAATATGTGCTCAATGCTACATGTCATACAATTAAATGTTAAAGTTTGTGCAATATTCCATAAAATCAAGGAAGCGTGTGTTCAAAGATCCAAATTCATGTTAAAAACGTGTGCAAGGAAAGTCTTTTGCATAGGTGACATACAAAAGACATGCAACATTTAAGAACTAGCTCACTAAAACAACTCTTCAAAACAATTCAAACAATCTCTTTATCACACTTATTTTTCTTCACACCTAAGCACTAATGTTTGTTTTTCTGGCAAATTGAGGCAAAATTTCACTTTTTGTTGCATTCCACAATGAGCCGTAGAAGAAACATTCATTAAATATCATCATATATAGTCTTGGATGACCAATGTTATTGCCAAATTATGTCCAAACTACACAAGATTGTCACCAACTAAACATTTATTAAGGCAACTCCAAAAACTTTTATGTTATTGTTTTGCAATTAGGGTTCCAATGCTCATTGCAACCCATTAGTTCTACTACAACCTTTTGATGCCAAATTACACTCATTCAACAACTTGAATCATTGGATTGTTGATCCACTAAATGCATTTCTTTCACCACCATGTAGTTTTGTCACTCACATTGAATTGCTAGAATCTAATTTGCTATTGTCCATGATTGTAAAAGATTTTATGAAATTTACTTTGTAGGACCTAGGTTCAAGGTTTCCATTTGCAATTTGGAACTTGGTAATTGACAATTTTGCTACATGCATAGTGCACAATGGTGTTTCAATGCTACTCTTGAAAGTTGAAATGGCCACTCAATTGGTTCTCATTTTCTCCTTGTTTCAAGCCTTGATGTTTCAATGCAAGATTACAATTTGCAAGTGCATTGTGCAATGTGAATCATGATTTTGCAAATGTTTTATTGCCATAATTTTTTTAAATTGATTTCTTAATTGTACATGGATTTTTGTGGATTTATTGGAATAGTCGTTTCAACTTTGAAAAGATGCAAAAAATGTAATAAAGTAAAGCACAACACACAAATGTGATGGAAGCAACACACAATTCAAGCTATTGATGGTAATCATCAATTTGCTAACCAACATCAAGCAAATGGACCAAAGCAGTTGCATTGTTGAAAAGAGGTGAATTTCATGGCTTCGATTTTCACAAATCGCAAATCACAATTTTATGGTAAGATTTCACACTAGTGGGAAGTTTAATATCATCATTTGGTTTACATTTTAGGAGTTGTGCATGTTACAAAAGAATGTTTGTTGAAAATGTTTGGGTTTTTGCTTAGTTCCATTTGTGTCCTTATGGATTTCGCTTGTGATGATAACAACAAAATCACAAATGAGATTTACCAAGTTCCCCTTTCTAGAAGCCAACGATTGCACTGGTTGGTCACTATAGGTAGGTATAAAATTGTAAAGGACCACTTGTTTACCAACTCATAGGACATTGTTGTCACACCAAGGACTCCAACATTTGTTGCAAACAAAATCCTTTTTGTTGCTGATGTCCATAAAAAACATGATGGGGTTATAATAAATTTCCCTTTGTTAGAATTGATATTCATTGATTTGTGTGGTTCATCTAATGGAGATGGAACATTTTTTCTTTCTTCAAAAGCTAATTATCTTGGTTCCAATGTTCCATTGGCATCTTGGGCTTCCATCTCCCAATGTTATCAAAGGCAACAATTCACTTCAACATTCATATTCATCTTGTTCAAAATGACATGTGTAGGGAAGCTTTAAAAAAAATCAAAGTCTTGGTTGAAAAGGAGGTTTTTCACACATTTTGTGGAAAAAACTTTACATTTGTTTTGTTTACAAATAAGTCCTTGTCCCAACACCTTTTGAATGAGAATGGTCACAACTCAGTGGAACTCTTAAAGGGCAAACAATTTTACAAGGTAATGGACAAGTTCATGCCTTTGTGTTCTCTTAATATTTTGCAACCTCATAACATCATTTAAGCATCATCCCACCAGTAGAAATTATATTGATAACATACTTTTGTTGAAGTTCAAGAATTGTTATGATTACATTTAGGATAGTTATTTTGCAAAACAAATGTTAAGTTAGAAGGTGGTTTTTTTAAAAATGTTTGTTGATGGCTAAGGTAGCAATGTGGATTTGGCCAAGTGGATACAAGTTGGTGGTGATCAAAAAAATGCATGAATGGTGTTTGATCATGTCAAATGAAGGATAGACCACCATGGCATGCCATGTTTATGACTTGGTGTATTATAAAGTCATGACCATCATTATCTATGACATGTAATTAAAATCCATAAAAATCCAATGTGTCTTAACAATGTCATGCTCAAATATGGAATTGTTGAAACCAATTTCAAAGGGTTCATGGTAAATAATGTGAAGCCAAATAATAACGTCATCAAGATTGTTTATAGGTTTAAAGATCCCATTATGAGCATGGTTGACACACTAAAGGAAAATTAGAAAAAAACAACTCCCATTTGCAACTATATTATAGTTGCAAAGGGCATTTGTTACTAAAAATTCTTTGGTTGCATTAAACAAATTACATAAAACATTAGTTGCAAGTGTGGACAAAGTCAATGATCAACCAATATTTCACCATTTGTATATGATTATATGCCATATGTATATTACCACAAAAATCAACAATTTAAATGATGATATGTGCCAAATGAAAAAGGTTTGGGAAGTTTTGTTTTACAAATAGATAATGGATCCTCATTGTCTATTTAGATGGTTTTAGATTGTGACACATGGCGTAATTTTTTTTTTTTTGAAAAATTTAAAATCAATATTTAAGTATATAGGTAGGTAGGTAGGTTATGGAAGTAGGTAAGTTATAGGGTAAATGGTTAATAAATATCATTAATTGTTTTTAGGTTTAACCTTTAGTTTAAGCTTCTTTGATTGGCTCATCCCAAATAACACATGTTTTTTTATATGAAAGTGTAAGACAAAACCTCCTCATTATATAGTTCTCAAGATGAAAGTGAATGACAAAACATACAAGAAAAAAAATTAAAGTTCCAACTAAGTTGCATCTAGAAAGTTTATTTCATGTCTTTTGTTTTCTTTTTTAATTTTGTAAATTATATGATTAAGTAGCTAAGAAATTAACTAACCAATTAACTAACCAACTAATTATTGATTAATTCCTATATCATAATAAATTAAATAATAATTCAAAAATAGATAAATGAACAATATTTTATTCATATTTTATTAATAAAATTTTCATAAATAAAAAATGAATACAATTTTATTTTTTATTTTTTTAAAAATAATTTTTCATATTTTCTAAATCAAATAATCAACTAACTAATTAGTTAGTTATAAATAATTAATGAAATTTTTTAATAAATAAATAATAATAATATTAACTCATTAAAATTAGGTAGGTAGGTAGGTAAAAGTAAATCAAAAGGTGGGTAGACAAGCATATGTAGGTTAGTAGGTAGTTATTTTGTCAAAATACAAATTAAATGTAATTTTATAAATATACCCATGGAAACATACCCCCATACCCTTAATAGAACTTAGCAAAAGTACACATACCTTTCAAAAAAATTATAATACACCTATGTATACCACTAAGGGCTATGTTGACACCTTGGTGGTACAACTAAATTTTGTTCCATTTGCAATTAATGGGACATATGGGAATGATCATGGATGAAAAAATCTTAAAGTGTAAGATATAGAAGTCATTAATCACAAATGTAATTGTAGCATGGTTGTAAGAATGGTCACAAGTGCAAAATAGTTGCAAATGACAATTAGTTGCATGTAGTTGCAAATGCATTGGTTGCATTTTGGGGATTTCTTTTAGTGACAATGAATGGACTTGTTTGTTTCATTGAACTCTATCACTTAACAAAAACACCAATCTATTGATCACACCAAAGTTCCAAAGTCAACACAAAGCATTGTGCTACAAATTCATAAAAATGTGAACTTTTTGGAGGATGTTGATGTTTTATACATTGCAATTCAATGTAGGTGGTACTCTTCTGGAGTTATTAATGTTCAAATGTGATTCACAAATTCAATAATTAGTTGAACTTTTCACACTTCTATGTTAGCAATGGGGAAGATTCATTGTAACATGAAAAACTCCTTCCAATATTTTATCAATTTCATTATGTGTAATTTTTTCACTTCTTTTGTCATGTAATATTTGCATCATTTCTTACATTTGCTTGTTTGCAAAAGTTCACAATGGAACAACTTGTAGACATGTCAATTTATTAAAAAGAATGTGTAACATTTGGCTCCAATTATCTAGGAAAAAATATGCATGCTGGTACATTATCACTTCCAATGATTGTCTGTGCTTTCAAGCATAGTTCTTTACATAGGGAGCACTTGAACAATAGTCAATCAAGTTTAGGTCCATAGGGGAATGAACTTCATTTGTAAAAAGTTAGCTAATTTGGAAACCCATTGTAAGTGGCCACAATTATTGCAAGTACACCTTGGGCTTTTCATATACATCAAAGATGTTGCACTTGGAGGGTGAAAAAGTCTTTGGATCCCAAAAAAATGTCCAAATCTTCCCTTAAGGTTAAAGGGGGACTTTCACATCACGACAATGTTAATTTATCTCATTGGAGAATCAACACAATTTTTGCTCGCATCAACAATAGTTCACATGTACTTGATGGTTAGTCCATTGCCAATGCAAAATGCAACATTCTTGTTCTAACACACAATGGTACTAAAATGTGTGAAAATGCTTGTGGTCATGGTGTTGGTGTATTTATCAATGTCCTTTGAAGTTCAACACTCAATGTTTTATTTTGCAAAATAATAGCAAGCTTGATCACTTTTCATTGTTCATGCTCACGAGTTAATGTTGTCATTTGAATGCACATGTATGGTAGCATTATTTTATGGATGAATTATTTTGATGTTTCCAACGTTGACCAATGGTTTTCATTGAATGTAAGGTCCCAACCTAAATTCAATCACTTCTTTTCTTTCATTTTAAAGGCTAGTAGATAGTGATGAGTAGTACTTGTTCAAACACAATTTGAAAGGTAAATAAAACCATGTTTGTAGTTGAAAATATAATTGTCATGATTTGCCCTTTGTCTTCAACCCCAAAAATGTGTTTTGTTCATTTGTTTTCCCAACCTTTTATTGTTGGGATGACATGAGCACCTATGTGGTCATTATTAACAACAAGGGCTAATAGAATATTGCAAACCTTCATTAAGTAAATCAATTGACAAACCATGTTGCATTCTTGTTCATAGCAATTAAATGGTAGTTCTTTCATTACTATTGTGACCATTTTGAAAGTCCAATTCATGTATTATTTTATGGATTGATGTATCCATTTTTTACGACTATAAACCTTTTTGCAAGATTTTGAGAATTGAAGATTCAATCGTACTCAAAAAAATAGATTATAGAATGGCACTTGAAAATGATTATTCAATTTTTTTCATTTTTTGGAACTTAGCAACAAGGGAACCACAAATGTTTTAGTATTCCTCCAATGCATGTATAGATTTATTTTTGTTGGATTTCAATGTTGTCCCAACCTCCAATACATACATGTAGTTTGGTTTTAATTCACTACAAGTAGTGAACCATTTCCATAAGCATGTCACACTTAATCTTTCATAAGAGGTGCATGTTGGGCTTTCTAAATATTATTTTTAGAACGTGTAAATTTTTATAATTATTACCATTTTTTTGAGTTCAATAACAGTGGAAGGCCACAAATTAGACTATTTTGCGTAGGATCCTCTTCTCTTTTCCTACTTCCCATCCTTAGTAGGTGATGACCCCTTCTCGTTTGTTGCTTCCCATTCCTAGAAGGTGATTCCTCATCTTCCTTCTTTATCTCTTCTTGTGGAAATAATAGTGTAGTTATAACCTTCTTTGGCTTGCCAATAAGACATTTCTATGGTTTGTTGGCAACTAATTCTTATTTGTTGGGAATTTTTATATCATAGTTCAACTTTGCTTTTGTCTCCTCATTTGTAATGTTTTAAAACATTGCTACAAGTATTCTTTCTTTGCCCATTCTGACCATTGAAAATCACTACCAAAAATCACAACAATGAAATCATCACCAAGACTTTTAATATTATGCAAGAAAATTCTCATGAATATATTTCAGCTCTTAACATATTTTCACAAATTTGGAATTGCTTTCTTAAGTTTATTATAAGAGATATAAGGGGGGAAACAAGAATCAATATTGTGAAAGTAAACGAAAATCAAGAAATGTTATAACTATGGTTTGCATCAAAATGGATGAAAATTTTATTCTTGCCTCATCTCTATTGTTAATTGTGTGTTGGATCATTTTGCACATGATTGTGGGAACTACATTTGTGGAATACCAAAATGACCGAACTATGTTAGAGTCCTACCTATGTGAATAACTTAGGCATCCTAATGGTGCATTCACACTTGTTGTTAGGAACTCTAGTATTGAGTCCCCTAACACCATGTTGGTCATGTAGGACCTACATCTACTTACCATGAACATTTTATGCTAAGTTAACATTCACTTAACATTAAGCTATCACCCATTTAACATTGGGTGCCACCTAGAATGCCACCTAGGATACCACCAAGATTTTCATTTAACACTAACTTAACATCAAGTGTGAATGCACCATAAGATCCAAGTCAATGTGAGTGGTGACCCAAGAAGAAAACCATTCCTAGCCTATGGAGAAGTCTAGCAAGCATAGTAGAGCTTAAAGTTTTATGGAAAAGCTTAGGTAACATAGAGATAGAGTCCCCCCCTTAAGTATACCTACTCTAGTGTACTGGCTTGTGCAAAATTGACCTTTTCAGAAATTCTCTTCATTTCCAAAGCAGTTCTGCCAGACTCCCACTTCCCAATGGAAAACCATCAGGACAGTTTTGAAGAGTGCAACAGACAATGGTAGGTGGTTAGGACTTGGACCTGGCCAGGGCCAATTGACCCCCCACATTGGGATCATGGTAAAAACCCAAAAAACCCATTTAAATTGCTTATAAATATTCTAAATATTTATAAATATCATCTTCGTAGAATAATTCTATATCATTCTAAATTGGGTTTCTTTGAGTCCAAATTTACATAATTTTTGGGGCTGAATATGGCAATTTAAAGGAGTTTTGGGGGTCTTTACCATGATCCCAATGTGGGGATCAATTCACCTTGGCCTTAGGACCCTAGCCTACCTAAGTTTTTGTTCTAGGCCTTTTTAGACTTGTTATTTGGCTATTTATATTTCTTACCTTAGGTCCCCTAGCTCATATCCTAAATTACCTATGCTAGGATTTGACATAGCTTAGTCCTTCTGGTCTAAATAACTGGTCTGAGCTTGTCTTGTGTGATCTACATTGGAAGAGCTTTTGTCTGAGCTTGTCTTCTGAGATCTACATTGTCCTGCAGTTTATGTGTACAAAAAGTGCACATTACGGACTTGTTGTGCATGTCTTGTGGTCTCACACCATTTTCAAACCCATCAACCTCTTTGAAGAGAGTGAGCATATCTACCATTACTATATACTTTTTGCCACCGAGAGTAAATGTAGTGTTGGTTTTTATTTAATCTAAAAGTAAAGGTCAAAACTGCTCAAACCTTGAGAGAGAACAATGCAACTCCATTCATCTATGCATTGTGTGTCAATGTATTGTGGCACATTGATGATGCTTGGACAATGCTCATTAAGGGGTGTTGAGTGACTTCCCCCTCTTTTTGCTTCTCCTATTTACGTAACCCAACTTTCAACCGCCCTGCACTACCCTAGATTTGCATAGATCGGACTAACATAGATAGAGCCCAGCCTATGGTGAATAGGCTCCTCTTCTTACTTGTGAAGAAGGCTGACTAAGGCAATTTTGTCTTCTGGCTCTTGTCCTTTAGGACAAAATTTGAGTTGGTTTTTGGAATTTTCTTCCAGAAAAGCTGCAGTTTGTCATTCATGCTCCTGGAGTGGCAGGCTCCTATCTTTATATATAAGAAAGACGATGGGTTTGGTTGGATGAATGCATGGACGCCGCCACCGGACATGGGAACATGAATGAAACAACACATGTCAAATTTTAGCTCCAAATTCTATTCCATCGACAAGACAACCCATACCAACCAAAGAAAGAAAGAGAGTTTGCGTGGTATCAGATTTTGGAATCCAAACAAAACAAAAACAACAACACAAAAAAGCTTCATGCGCGATCTTTGTGTCCCCTTGTCCAAGCTATGTATTTTGCATAATAATCTCTCACACAAGTAAACTTTTGACCATGCATGATCCAAATTGAAAAAATGTCACCTTAACATTTAGCCGACCTCAACCCCTTTGGATTGAACATTGACCATAGTGCATATCATTTATCAACTACCTCTCTCTTTCCAACAACCCACAATCATTTGACATTGCTTTGCTTTCCCCTCACGTTCTCCGTGACTTACGGGAGTACAAGGGCCAACTTCAACTCATGTTTGTCAAATTAACTTTGAAGATTCCATGTCGAAAATAAATAAATAGATAAAACTCTGAATATTCCTAAAGTTCCTCTATTTTCCTTCCAATAAATAAAACCCTGAATATTCCTAAAGTTCCTCTATTTTCCTTCCAACTTTTTTTTATTATAAAAAAATTGGATAAAGTATTTTGAACTAGGTTTTCCAATTGTCACTGCCAACCCAAGAATGTTTCCCAACTCCTACATGGATGTGAATTCTCTTTCCCCTTTTGACAAATCTAAGAAGTGGTGTTATACGCAATGGCCCTACCATTAATTTAATATCAACAATTCATATTTATGATAAATTGGTCATAGCTAGGGAAAAAAAAATTTTAAATCTATTTCTAATGTACAACATGTTGTTGTAAGAGAAAAAAAATAATGATTTATTTATTTATTTATTTCAACATCAAATTAGTTATGAGGAACCCAAAAGAGATCTCACATTAAATGATTGACATATTCTAGGAACTTGTTTAAACATTTAAAGATTTGTTACCAAACCAAAACCAATAGGGAAAAGTCACAACATGATTTTTATTTTTTTGCAAATCTAATGACTTTTTTCTCCAAAAAGAAAAATTGATCAAATGTTCTCTTTTCATATTTTTTACATTTGTGAAAATTTTCAAAACAAAAAGAAAAAAAAGACTCTTCATGACATGTGTATTTGAATGTTTTCAATTACATTATCACATTTTGAAAGAATTACATAAATTTTTGCACATGATGAGTGCCATAACCATTTTTGAAGAAAGTATTTTCATATTTAGTTTTGTGGTGACAAAGTCAGTTTGGCTGGGTCCACATGTGAGGAGGTGGTAGAAAAAACAAAATGCCAAAAAAGATGAATGTGAATTTCTTACAACCAAATTAGGACGAATTGTCTCACGTACTTGATAGGCGGCAAAATCCCTTGAAGTTACTATACTCTATAATGATTCTTAACACAATACCCCTTCTTTACAAGGCAGGGCCAACAAATGCCATATGCAAAAACCAAGAGTAAGGTCAGAACCATAATTAACATGCATGTCATGAACTACACATAACCACAAGTAGCCTTAAGGTCATGGAAACATGTTGTGACTCGTGACATAGCTCAAGTTCTTAACCTATGGTTAGTTTGGACTCCTTACAACAAACCTATATGTAATAATAAAATCCCATTTAGATCATTACCACAACCAATAGTAACACCAAAAATTCAACTTGCACACAAAACAAGCTTGTGTTTAATTGTGCACCTTAGTAGCCTACATTTGTGGCTAGATCAAACCAAAATGCAAGAGATGCATGGTTACAATTAATCCCCATTTGAACTCCTTGATATATCCATACAAGGTCATCATATGCATTATTAGTCTATAGTGTATATGAGTGATATTTTTTAAAAAAAAATTCTGATGTTGTGTCATTGGCTAGCATCCAAAGTCGAGGGATTTAAAAATTAAATGACAACATGTTTTTCGAACTTATCCAAATAATTTTTTAAAAAATAGTTTTTAAATTGCTACCTAATAAAAATCAGAGTCCAAATGTGGCCCCCAAAAAATCAACTTTTTTTTTTTTCAAAATTTAACATTTTTTCCAGAAAAAACAGAGAGAATATTGTAACAGAATATTCTTTTTTTGGGGTGAAATTTATATTTTCCACATTTTGATGAAATTTCACACCCAAAAAGAAAAACACTAGTGTGTACACCATAGTTGCAACCTACCAAAGCCATGAAATACAATTGAAATAATTAAAATGACAACACATTAATGCCATTTTCAAGCAAAATGATGGCCCGCATCAATTTGATGGGCACCGATTAAGATAGATAAACATCAATTTACAGTTTGGAAAAAAAATTACACAACGTATTAGACTAATGAACTATGTGACATGGCCCATTGGCTAGGGAAAAAATGACACCAATGTTGATAAAAACAAGTGTTATACTATTATCATATTGAGTTATTTAGGATATACTATGTTTATAATCAAAACATATGAACCCAATAATTTGAAAAAATATTAGATGAAAAATCACATGTGAGTGATGAAATGTTTTTTCTAATAAACAAATCTTTAAGATATTCTCAATGACATGTGAATTTATATTCATGACATATAATTTTGAAGTTTGAAAAAAATTTAAAAAATGGTTGTGATGTATGGAAATCAATGTTGGTAGGTAATTAAACCAAATTATGGACCTATTTATTTCAAAAGGCTTTTCATACCATGTAACCTTTTTCATCCACTAGTGCCAAAATATAACTAAGAGTTTAAGCAACATCTCTCATGAGTTGTTTCATGTTATATTGAATCAACCATATGTTCCCTTTCATTAGTTTTAACCCAAATTGGGATTTAATTGAAAAAATCATATCATTGGTATTAATTTTTAAAATATTGGACATAAAATATGGATGACACATGTTTATAACATGCATATCACACATTGTATTTGCAATATAAAATTATGATATTTTAAAATTCAAATCAACCTTTTACAACGTAACATAATGTCTGACATACACAAAAGCATGGTAATAATGGGATGCCACAATCAGTGGTTTTTTCTTTTATTTTGCCTTTTGTGGCGATTTTTTGCCATTTGGCAAAAAAATTCAAAAAAAGATCTTTAGAATCACCATAATTCTGTACATTGTTCAAGCAAGTAGCCGGAAATAAAAAGGATTTCAGTAATTTCTACTTTCATAGCTTGTCTATAGCCAAACATGGCTAAATCTTCTTGTGGATGATTGCTAGTGCGGCAACATCACAAAATTGAAAAGAAAAGAAAAACACTGGGCACATTGTGGAAATGTTTTTAATTAAACATCAAAAGCTGGAATAGTGGGGATTTAGAAGAGGCTAATTTAATAATTCTATTTTTTGGGAGGTATTTATTTAGTTAATTGTCAACAAATAGTTATATAATATATAGGTTTCAAGTACTTTTATATACTTCAGTTTGAATTAGTATTTAAATACATCTTACTAGATAATAATCCATATAGAGGTATCCTCTTTTTTTTTTAAATTTCAAAACTTGTTGAATGGTGATTACCTAGTTGTTGTCCAAAGTTAAGCTTTTGCAACCATTTGCTTGATGTGATTTATTTTAGTAATTTATTGGAGTAATTGCTCGTTTGTGTCATAAACAAGCAAAAATTGATTGTTTATCATGGTTTTTTAAAATATTATTTTGTAGCCAATTGAACTTAAAAAACAAACTTTGATTAGTTTTCATTCAAAGGCAATGGGACATTCAAAATATTAATAAGTTGATGGTTGAAATAATGGACTAAGTGTTACCACTCCTTGGATCATATAGATGATGCAACTAAGTCGAGCTCCCATGCACAACAACAAACCGCCATTGCACAAAACAAAACATTAATGGTTTTAGATAAAAATTTTGTACATACCTAGTACAATGGCCTCTTCAAACCAGCCTTCACAAAGTTGATGCACCATTAACACACCATGTGCAAACATCATGTACCACACTCAACCTTGATGCCAAGTATCCCACAAGCACATGGGGCATCATCAATAGTCATGTTAGTAAAAATGGATCCAACAATGTACATCGAGGAATCAATTTTACCATATGTGTGAATTGATAATTAGGATGTCTGAACTAGAGACATAATGGATTTCAAATGGGCCTTTTCTACTTGTTTTTAGCCCCCTTAAAAAAGGCACAATGGACAAAGTCTTCTTGGGTCTACTTGACCTAATGACCATTGGTGAAAAATCCATTATGTTATGGAGTGTGCCCAGTACATTTCATTCCACCATGAACAACCATTTGTTGTTTGTCATTGCACACACAAAGTGAAAAGTATATACAATAACAAAACTAGTCATCGAAGCTCATGGTTGTCATATATGTGGGCGGGGGGCACCTTTTATCATCCATGTTGTCAATTTCATTGTGATTTTCATTCTTGAAATTCATTTTTATTTACAAATAATTTCTTGCATCTAGTAGATTTGATGAGCATGTATTCATCTATGTGGCATTAACACATGTGACATCTCATTATTTATTTCAAAATGTATAAATGTTTTCTAATTAAATGTTAAAGTAGGGTATTTTATTATTTAGTTCATCACTTGTGGATGAAATTCATCCACATTACATAGCTCATCTATCCTTGTTCAATTTTTATTTGATATGGATGAAACTCATCCATCACCTTCCATTTTTCATCCAAAATAGATAATCATGAAGCTTCATTGGACAGGGGCCACATCCAAGCTTCTATGGCCCCTAACAAGCATATATAAAAGTACCCTCCCCCTCCTCAAAATTATCTTTAATACTTTCAATATTAGTTTGACGTACAATTGTATGCTTTAGCCTTGTTGGTTCATGTCTTCAATCTTTCTATTCATAATAATTGTTTGAATACTTTTGTTACTTATTTTGTGCTTTTGTTTTAGATGATCATGTTGCATGGTTAGACTTGGGTTTAGGCTTACTTTTGTTATAGTTTGTCCTAATTCTTATGCATGCACATAAAAAATTCATTGGTCCTAATAGTTTTCATGCCAATAACACATGGTATGGTTAGATTTCATCCACTAACATGATCCTATTTATAAATAACACAATTCATGTGCATTGAAAATTCCATCCAAATAGGCATTGGCTCACTTTTTGACACATGTAACATGAGCCTTCCAAGTCATATACAAGCTCATAAAAAAATTTCAGATTCAAATTGTTTCTACCTTAAATGATTTTATTACTATTATCTTTCCCAACTAAATGCATGCTCACTTATGAACCTTCTCAAACCTACCTTCAAACTTGCACAAGAAAACCATGATATCAATTTCTCTGTTGGATGCAATCTAGGAATCCTAAAAGAAAAACTAATAAAGTTTGTATGAATAATAACCCACATGGAGATTTCAAAAATATGCACATCTAGGAAGAAATAAAATAAAATAATTATTTCTCAAAAGGATTTATGAAACCAATTATGAAACCTTGCCAAACAAAAAAGCAACCAGTCTAAAGACAAAGTGGAAGTATAAAGTTAAAAGACCTTTAATTCCTATATATCTCATGTTGAGAACTAGGGAATTTAATACTCGGGATCTTAATGCAACTATGAATTGCCTACAAACAATTTAGTAGCACTAGAATGAGAGGTGGTTCTTGAAGGGACGGGAGAAAGTTGATAGGCAACCAAACCACAATCCAATTATAACCATTTAAAAACCCATAACTAAATTCTAATTAAATTGTTTTGAAAGGAAGGTTTTCCATATGTGAATTGTCATTTTATATGAAATGTTATTTTAGGTGAGCTTTGAGTTTAATTTTGGGTTATAATCACAATAGGTTCAACAACATCTTCTATTGGATGCCATTGTAGCCATTGGTAATCCACCATGGTTTGACCCATTGGACTCAATTTTCTAGCTTTTGGAATTAGAGCATGGGGGCATTTGCAAAGATTAGATGCAAAAGAAATCACAAATGACATTAATCGTAAACAACAACCATTCATGGATAGAAATAAAAGTCAACAAAATACATGTTCATCCATTGACCCATTGTATACATATTGTCACTTGCAACTAATTTGATCAACCTTGTGCTCTTATGATATGTTGTCATATGTCAATTAATTTAATATATTTTCAATATCATTATTGTATCTTATGAATTCCTAAAGTAATCTAAGATGTTCACTTGATATGTTCAGATGATTTTAGATTGTGACACGTGGTAAAATAAAAAATGTGCCATGTGGCAAATTAATTAAATTTGTCCAAATTTTATTTATTTAGGTAGGTATGTAAGTATGTTGAACTAGGTAGGTAGGTAGGTAAGATCTACCTACCTATTTATTTCAATTAAACACCTACTTACTTAAGCTAGATATCTGCTTATATAAGTAGTTAGGTAAATAATTAGGTTGATAGCTTGGTTAGGGAAGTAGGGTAGCTAAAGGGTAGTTACACAAACTTTTTGAAAAAAAATTGAGTTAAACCTTTTAATTGGTTCATCCCATATGGTTCATGTTTTTTTATATGAAAATGTGAGGCTTATATGTATTTTCAAGATGAAAATGGAAAACAAACCTTATGAAATAAATTTTCAACTTGGAGCTTTGTTGCAAGTTGTTTTGGGACTGAAAAGTTTAGTTGCAAACTACTTATAATTAGAAGGTTTATTCCATATCCTTTATTTTCATTTTCATTTTTTAATTATATAATTTAGTAGGTAAATGATTAACAAATAAGCTAATCCATTAATTAATGAAAAATATTTATTAAATAGATAATTTATTAAATACATATAATAATAATTCATCAATAAAATTTTGTTACATAATTAACTAATTAATTAAAATATTATTCAATATATAACAATGAGTATTAAATTTATTTTAAATGATAATTATAACCTTATATTATCTAATTAAAATTTATAAAATATTAATCATAAGTATTGAAAATAATTACATATATTTTATTAATTTAATTTATTAATATTTAATAGTTAATAATGCATACTTTTATATAATAATAATAATAATGTAATTAGTAACTACCCTAGACTAACTACTTTATTATAATTATTCAGATTTTTTTTGAATTGATATAGGGAATATTAAATAGAATAATAAATAACAAAAAATAACACTAACCTTTATATTGTAACATAGGCTAACTATTTTATTGTTATTCACATTATTATTTCACTTATTATAACTATTTTTGAACTAATATAATAAACATTTAATATCATATATACATAATGAAAAAAATAATCACGGAAATTATTGTAAATTAATTTTAAAATTATGAATTATAATTGTAAATATATATGTATTAAAATAATTATTCATTTTAAATATGTAATTATAAATAATAGATAGAATATTTTAGTACACTTAATTTTTTATATCTAGAATAAATACATCAACAAATTTAATTATATTAAGATTCTTATTTTTTAATTTTTGAAAAAAATTACAAGTTTTTTGTTTTAAATTATGAATACCAAGTTAAATTATAATTATATAATTAGTATGTCATAGGGATTTTTAAAACAAAATCTAAAGGTTGCCACTGTGGTTACTTTTGTGCATGGTTAGTCCATTGGGTGGTGACCCTAAGTTTTTTCTAGTGGCTATTGGATTTTTTAGGCCTCATTTTCTTCTAGCCACTTGAAGTTGCACAAGGTGGGAGATTTTTGTTATTTTAAAATTTTAAGGTGGGGTCATTTGGTTACTTTGAAATATTTAGGTGTGTTATTTGGCTACTTTGTAATTTCTAGGGGTGGTCATTAGTCTCTCCAAACACATAAACAAACATTAAAGTTTAGATTTCAAAAACTACTTCAAATTTTAGACTTCAAAGATTACTTCAAGCTCAAGCTTATACATGACCCCAAACAAAACACAATCATTTGTTGGGGATTTGAACCCTTGCCCATTGCAAAGTAAATGACCTACACACAATGTGACACAAACACACGCCCATTAAACAAACAAATCCAACACTTTAGTCCATTATTGACGTTTAGCTATTCACAAGTTTGCCACATCTCACTCCTATTGCACACATAGATAACACAACAAGGTCAACCAACCAAGACAAAAAAAAAAAGATGTTCAAATATGCATGGTGCATGCAACTCAATGTCCAAGACCACATCTAAAACCCAAGTTACAACCCAAGCAAATGCAAAATTATGAGGAAATCCCAAGTTTAATGTCAATCTGTAGAACTTGCTCCAAAAAAACAAGATGGGTGAACAACAAATAAAACTAGATGAAACCCTAATTACCTAGGCTTCAATTACTTTACAGGTTTTTTTCTTCTTCAAAGAAGCAATGACTTCATCGTACAAGAAGTTATCCAAAATGAAGAATGTCTACCAAAACATCTTGACACGTAAATCTAAGCGTGTGTTCAATCAATTGCGCACATTGTTTTTCATAAAAGGAAGTGTGTTAAAACACCATTCATCTTCTACAAACCTTAAAATTTGCACCATACAAATTTCAACAAGCTTAAACCATTCCAACATCTTCACTATCAAAAGTTCATTAGCCCCAAGTTGTAGCCACAACCACTAGAGGGGATTGCAATCCTTCTTATTATCCATTTCTAGGATTTTTATGTAATTGTCTTCATGGTCTAAATAAACATATGTGCCTAATTGTCCAAAGCCATGCCATCCAGCATGGCATCACATTATTTTTTTGATGAACCAAATGTCTTGGGCATTACAAAATGCTCTTTCAATGTGGCTAGGTGATGCTTAAAAGAAGTGTCAGCATCATGCTTCACCCAATAATGTGGGTGCACAATTCCCATGGCCATCATGAATGCACAATCTGGGAATCAACGTTGCAATTCATAAGAAAACGATGATGTTGCCTTAAAACATGTAGCCTTGACATTTTCCAAATTATGTTCCCATAATGTAGGGGAAATTAGTTCCATCTACCGCATATGCAGATCATCAATTATGCAACAAAAACATTGTCCTTGAATGCAATTTCAATTACATTGTAATACTGCCAAATGTCAACTTGAACGAGCTTCACACCTTCAACAAAATTGACAACATTGATGTTTCGAGCTTGAGCCATCTTGATTAGCTCATTCAACAACTCAAGCAAAGGCATGTCTTTTTTCATATATATATGAAAAAATGCCAAAATACAATGGAAACCAAGCAAAACTAGAACATCATGCAAAGCAATGATGTTGGCATTGGCGATCTCACATGTTGATTGATCTGCCTACATTTGCATAATGAGTGGCTTGTATTTTGCTAATACCCTTTTTGCAAGAAAGAACATTGACAACCACTGCGTTTTCACATTTTGATGGATCTTCAAGCCCTTCACATTTGACAAAGCAACCAACCTTTCAAGCTCAAAGAGCTTTCTTGCTAGATTGATAGAAGTAAAAATATACCCTAGCAAGAAGCTTTTCAATGCTATTAATGAATGACTATGTCATACTCTGTCATAGGCTAACCTTGATTCAAAACATGAAAGCATGAAGCAAATTGGGTTTTCTTTTGCTTATCCTTTCCTTCAATGCCAACACATACTTACTGGAAGACATTTATTGTGTGAGATTAAGAAGCAGACTGCCTTTCATTTTTTTGGTGCACGTTGTTGTTCTCAAAATAAATCGTGCCTTTAGGTTGACCTAGGGTATCCACTTGAGCTTTCTTCTTGCCATAGTGCTTGTATAACCCATCAAGCTTAGGAGCCAATAGTTTTTTATGCCTTTCTATTTGGTTACACACATGCATTTTACTTGTGAGATCTTGCCATTTGAACCTACTACAAATTCTACCTAGGGGAATTTTGTAGCCCAAGTATCTTTGAAGGTCTTATTTGTTTCATATTCCTTTATTTCAAGAGATTTCTCTAGCTAGTCAAGTTCATGAGGAGGAGGAGGAGGAGGAGATGCAGCTTTAGAAATTTCTACAACAATTGAACCTTGACTAGATGTTGTAACATGCGAAGGAGTAGAAGAACGAAAGATCAACTTCCACTTGAAGTTGGAAAGTAGGGCGAGTGGTGCCATGATGGCAGAAGTAATAGACAAGGAAAAGTGTAGACAAAACAAATAGATGAACACAAAAAAAAGCTTTCAGATTCAAAGCTGTGGAATCTGGTGCGAAACAAAGAAACCCAAAGAAAATAAAAAGAAACATCATGACTCAAAGCTAGTTATTAGACTTTAAAATTAGATTTGGAATAACGAATGTTCAAAGTGAACTAAAAAACACAAGTTCCATCACAACTACAATATGCACATCAAGTCTCCAACAATAACTTTGTAACCCATTGCAAGTTGCAAGGTGAGAATTGCCATCACCACCATATTCTAAACTTTATGAATTGACTCCCCCTCTCTATCGTGCAAAAACCTTGAGACTTGTGTAGCCAAACCACACACAAACCTAAAACCCTAAACCTTCATGATTCCAAAGAAGAATTTGGCAAGGAGGAACCCAAAGAGGGAAGTGGAGTGGTGAAAAGGATTACATAAAAGAAGCATGATCATGGTGAATCATAGAGAATGGGAAAGGAGGCTCTAGCTTTTCTAACCAAGACATCGGGAAATGGTGATATCTCTCCCATTTGATGGTTAAAATGGTTATTGCACATAAATAAGGTGATGGGGGCTAGCAAGCCACCACTTTTCACCATCATTTAAGGCGGCGATTTGATAGTTGTTAACCGTGCTTGAATGGAAATAATATTAATTTTTTTACATTATTTCTTATGCTTATGATTCGCACAACCTTTTTTGGCATTGCCACTTGGTGACAAATTGCCAATTAAAAAAATGTTGGTATGAAATTATTCTAATTAGTATATAATTTCTCTTACTAAAATAATATTTTTTGTTACTTAAAATATTAAATATTAGTGTAAAATTTTATGTTGTGATAACATTTTTTTCAAATAAGTTTGTACTGGTTATAAATAAAATACCTTATTTTAATTCAATGACTATAATTACACTGATTTCAATGTGATTAATTTTGATTATTAAATTTTTAAAAAAATTATTGTAAAAAATTATGTTATAATTATAATTTTATATTAAATATTTGACTATAAGTAATAAATACAAGTATTTTATGTATTTATATTTAATTAAAATAATTACATAAAATAAAATTTTACAATAAAACTATTATGAACATTTAAAATTATAATTTAAAATAAATATCAGAAATCATAAATATTAAATGCAATTATAAACTATATAGTTACTACAATTAATGTATAACTACTAGAATTAATTTATGTCTTCTTCTTTTTGTGAGAACTAGGTTTGCACTTTGTTACAAAACTGAAAATTTGCAAGGTTATTTACCCTTGATACCATTTGACAAATCTAGTAGGATGTCAATTATCCTAATGTTGTGATATTGGAAAAATATCAGTAAATTCTTATATCCATAAAATCAAGTGAAGAAACATAAATGACTATTGACAAAATGTTCAACCCATTTGTTAATTAGCATAAGCTTCCATATATTTTCCACTATGTGCGATTCATGATTTTTTGTTTAAATTCATAAATTAAATGCATTCTTAATTTTCAATGTAAGGTTAATGCCATTAACCTTAATGGGATTACATTGTTAAAGCAATGAATGTGCCCAAACATAACCATGTCGATATGTCAAAAACAAGTTTTGTTCATGGGGGCACAATCAAACAAGCCAAGACCATAAGTTGGTTTTAAATATTCGAATCCTTCAATTGTATCCATCTTTTACCAAAAAAAAAGATATGGGACATGCCAAATGTTAGAGGCCAAGCTATTTATGGTTTATACTATTTATTGTTAACCCAATAAAATTGTATTTGCCAATAGTGGAAACTTATTCTAGAAAGTGGGTAAGTAGTATTAATTCCATTGTTTTAAAAGAAAAAAAGTTAGTTTATGAGTTATTATTTTAGATGATGGGTTGGTGGCTAGGATGAAACAACTAATCTAAGATCTAAGTTGATTTTGATAAGATATTTAAAGGATTTTAAAGTGGTAGGTGGGATGGGCTACCATTTTCAAAGGAAGAAGGTGATGGTCACAAAAAAATATTTGAGGACTATTTTTTAATGTTAAAAGTGTGGCCTACATTATGAGAATTTATGTCTATGGAAACTAGATTGGCATGCAGCTAAATCATCATGGAAACTGCTGTGCAACTAGGGTACAACTACATTTTGGAAATACGATGAATTAATAATTAAAATGCCACATTCGAATATTTCATAGTTGTAATTTAGTTGCACATTAGTTGCAACTTGGATTCTATACAAGTGTATGTATGTAAAGTATATACGATGATAGTCAACTGTAGTTTGACCATGACCACAAGTTTCAATGAAGTGGTTAATATCAACTGTATTGCAACTGGTGTGGCTTTAATGTTGAATGAGCAACTACTTTGCAACTAGCGTACGATGATGCATACGATCATGCCACATTTACAATTAGGTAAAGGTCCATAACATTTAGAACTTGTAATTTGTTTGTAACTAAGAGTTAACTAAATTAGCTAATTTTACAACTAAATTACATCTAAATGTGCCACTATGGTTTCACTACATAACTATTACTTGTCCATTATTTTGGAAATAGAATGTTCAACTCGTCTAACTATGTGACAATTCATATTATTAAAAGATTTATAGGTTGTGCAATTCATTGAAAGTGTAAATGTAGGCCTTCAATTGGATTAAAACAGTGTATTAAAATGTTTATGAATATGTACATATAGATATTATTGCTTCTACGCTTCAAACATTTCTAGACTAGATTATTAAATACTTCATTGATACGAATCAATTCTTTTATTGAATTAATTATTTAAAATAAGTCATTTTCATAATGATCTAAACAACTAAAATTTAAATAATGTACTAAATATTATATTCCTATTTTTTGTGATTAATGTTCAATTGTTGTGTTAATAATATTTCACTACATTGGAATTCACAATATTATGTTGGTATACATACATATCAAACCATAAAATTTCATGAAAGGTGAAAGTCTATTTTT
>Ga0116227_10006199_pt1 | contig 24456 bp, 21 predicted proteins | sample S1TSphgellanicum_FD_89693 | JGI IMG/M metagenome (GOLD analysis project Ga0116227, IMG submission 89693) | Host-associated microbial communities from peat moss isolated from Minnesota, USA - S1T2_Fb - Sphagnum magellanicum MG | ecosystem: Host-associated > Plants > Peat moss > Unclassified... | reverse complement strand
TGGATGAACAGCGCGTCGCCGCCCGCGGCAAGGATCTCGTCAGCTACCGCTTCGCCGCGCAAATCCACATCGGTAACCACAACATGCGCGCCCTCGGCGGCAAACAGCAAGGCCCCCGCGCGGCCAATGCCGGTACCGGCACCGGTGATCAGCACGACCTTGTCCTGCAATTTTCCCATATCTCTCCCACCGCGTTGGCCCCCTTTAGAGGTTGACCTGTGACTGGTATCCCGCAATACTAAACGGTATCAAAGCGCTCCGCAAGTGCACTGATGCCGACGGAACCGCAACAAATCGAGGAGATGGACATGGTTGGCGACTTGCGGCGGGCTGCGTTGGTCACGGGTAGCGGGCGGGGCATCGGGCGCGCCATTGCCCAGGCGCTGAGTGCCGATCACAACATTGTCCTGCAGTACCGCGCGCGCGCCGACGAAGCCGAAGATGCAGCTGCGGTGTGTCGCGCGGCAGGCGCAGAGGTTCTGATCCAGCAAGCCGACATCTCAGACCCGACATCGATCGCCGCGCTGGCCGATGCCGCACTGGCGCGGTTCGGACGGATTGATACGCTGGTGCCGAACGCCGCTACCGGCCTGCACTGGCCAATCAGCATTTCAGGCTGGGAGCAAGTCGCACAATCGGTGCTGGTGCTGGCGGGCAGCTTTGCGGAGCTGGTCAAGCGGCTTTCGCCCGGCATGATCGAGGGGTCAAGGATCGTTGCGATCAGTGGCCTCGATCAGAAATTCGCGGTCTCGGATCACGGTCTCACCGGGGCGGGCAAAGCTGCGCTCGATGCGATGGTGCGCAATCTTGCCGTGGAACTGGGGCCACGCGGCATCACGGTCAATTCTGTCGTGCCCGGCGCGACGCGCACCGAATCGTTTAAGCGGGCGATGGAACGCAAGCCGGGTGCCGAACAGCCGCTGGTCGATTGCATTCCGCTTGGCCGGATGGGTGAACCCGAAGACGTTGCCAAAGTCGTGCGCTTTCTGTGTTCGCCTGATGCCCAATTTGTAACCGGGACCTCGATCCTGGTCGATGGCGGCTTTTCGGCAGGTACGATCTGGACCCGCCAACAGAGGATCTCGATGGAAGCAGGGAAATGGTCAGATCGTCTGCTCGGTCAATAAGCCCTCCATAATCGGGAGCGTGTGATGGCAAATGCCACTGTGACACGATTTCATATCTATCGGGGATATCGGGTTCTTGCGGTCGTTTTTTTGGCGCAGATGCTCACGATTGGTTTGGTAAGTTATGGCTTCGGGATTTTTGTCCATCCGGTCAGCGCAGAGTTCCATCTCTCGCGCGCCGAGATGAACACGACGCTGAGCATCATCCTGACCGGCATGGCCGTCGGTGCCCCGCTCGTCGGCCACCTGATCGACAGATATTCCGCCAAATATATCATGAGCACCGGTGCGGTCTGCTTTGGCATCAGCGTGTGCGGGATCGCGCTGGCGCGCTCGGTGCTAGTGGCGGGATTGCTGCTCATTCCGTTGTCACTATCGGCGGTTACCATCAGCCACGTGATGACGTCTTCGCTGGTGTCACGCTGGTTTTTTGAAAACCGTGGTCGTGCGCTCGGCATTGCGGCGATTTCGGGTTCGATGAGCGGCGTTGCGGTGGTGCCTGTCCTGGCCTATCTCGTTGCGAAGCTGGGCTGGCGCCACGCGTTGTTCGGCTTTGGCCTGATCGAGGGCGCGGTGATCGCCGTGCTGGCGCTGGTGTTTGTCGCGAACCAGCCTTCACCGCAGGAAATTGCCGAACGTTATGTGGCCCCGGACACCGGAGACCAAAATGCCCGCGTCTTCGCGTTGCGAGAACTGTTGGCCATCCTCGATTTCTGGTGCATCGGCATAGCGACCGGGCTGTTGATGGCGATTGACCAAGCCCTTTATGCGTCGCTGGTCGCTTACGGGCAAGAGCGCGGCATGGGTCTGCGACAGGCCTCGTTTATGGTCACCATCATCGCCGCAGTGGCCATCGTCGGCAAAATCGGGTCGGGATATCTGTGCGACAAAATCGACAAGCGCTGGCTGCTGTGGGTGGCGGTCTGCTTCACGGTCATCTTTATGGCAATCCTCGCCTCGCATCCGTCGGATGCGGTGCTTTACCTGGGCTGCGCCACCGTCGGCATGGCAATCGGCGGGACGATCCCGGTGTGGTATTCGTCGCTTGCGCATCGTTTCGGCACCGGATCCTATGGCATGGCGCTGGGTCTGACCGTGCTGGTGCAATTGCCTCTGACATCGTCTGTGGTTTGGCTGACGGGCAGGATCCATGACGCAACCGGCACTTATCAAAACGCGTTCATCCTGTTTGCGGCGCTTGCCGTGTTAGCGGGCCTGACGATCTCGCCAGTGCGGATGAAGCCGCCGCGAGCCCTTCATGCCGATGATCCGCAACTCCCGCCGGCCAAGGCACAAAGCGCCACATAGGCTCGGCGCGCCGGCGTCACCCGGCAATGGCGTTGAACGGCACGCCTTTGTCCGGGCGGTGATCCTGCGGCAGGCCCAGGATGCGTTCGGCGATGGTGTTTAGCAGCATTTCGTCGGCGCCGCCGGCGATCCTGCCGGTGGGGGCATTGATCCAGCTGGTCGACCAGTTTTCCTGCGAACGCGCATGTTCGTCGAACGCCACGCCGTCGGTGCCGAGCAGATCGATGGCAAGTTCCGACAGCTTCTGGCGTGACCGCACCGAGACCAGTTTGTTGAGCGAGCCTTCGGGCCCCGGTTCCATGCCCGCCTGCATCATCAGCATGGCGCGCGCGGTGATCGCGTCGAGCGCGGTGCGCATGGCATAGTTGCGCGCGATCGCAGAGCGCACCCGACCGTCGCGGATCGCCGGCTGGCCACCCACTTCGACACTGTGTGCGAGGCTGGTGAACAGATCGAGATGCGGGCCGAAACCGGCGCTGTCGGTGGCGACATAGCGTTCGATCATCAACGTGGCCATGGCCACGGCAAAGCCGCCGCCGACCGGAGACAAGCGCTGGCTGTCCTCGACCCGCAGATCGTCGAAGAACACTTCATTGACGTGGCTGCTGCCGCCCGCAAGCCGCACCGGTCGCACTTCGACCCCGGCGGCGCGCAAATCGACCCAGAAATAGGTCAGGCCTTTGTGCTTGGGCACGGTCGGGTCGGTGCGCGCGACGATCACGCCGTAATCGCTGTACTGCGCGTAGCTGGTCCACAATTTCTGTCCGTTGAGTTTCCAGCCGTTCCCGTCGGGTTCTGCGCGCAGGCGCAGCCCGGCAAGGTCCGATCCGGCGGCCGGTTCGGAAAACAGCTGGCACCAGATTTCCTGACCGGTCAGCGCCTTGATCACTTTGTCGCGGAGAAATGCCTTGTCCTGGCAAAAGCGCATCATCACCGGGATCGGCATGCCGAGCGAAATGCCGAAATAGTTGGTTGGAAAACCGAAGGGCATTTCCTCGGTTTCGAACGCGATTTTCTCGATGTGGCTCAGGCCTTGCCCGCCGAATTCGGTTGGCCAGTTGATCCCGCCATAGCCGGCGGCGTAGCGCGCGGCGAGGTAGCGGCGACCGAGCGCCAGATCTTCGGCTTCGCTCAGCCCGTTGCGTGCGGTGCTGCCATACATCGGGGCAACCGAGGCAAGCCAGGCCCGAGCGGCAGCGCGATAGGATTCAAGATTGCTCATCACGCTGCTCCCGCAAGGGCATCGACCAGGAGATCTTCCCAGAACAGTATGTTGCCCTGCTCGTTGGCCAGACTGCGCGCGCGCCGCATGTGGAGGTGAAGCCCGGATTCCCAGGTCACCCCGATCCCGCCATGCACTTGCATGGCGTCGCGCGCGGCAGTGTCATAGGCTTCGGTCGCCTGGATTCGCGCGGCGGCCGTGGCCAGCACAAAATCGTCCTGCCCATCGCGCGTGGCGGCATGGATAGCCGCCGCGCGCGCCAGTTCGACCAGCACATACAACTCCGCGATGCGGTGCTTGACCGACTGGAATGCGCCGATCGGCTGGCCAAATGCACGGCGGGTCAGCGCATAGTCCCGCGCCCGTTCCATCAGCGCTTCGGCACCGCCGGTCTGTTCGTGCGCCGTAGCCACGGCCTGGTGCGCCAGCACCTGCCGCGCCGATGCGAGTGCTGCGTCCGCGCGCGCAAGTTCGATGGCCGGCGTATCGGCAAAGATCACCTCTGCTGAGCAGCGGCTGTTGTCGAAAGTGGCAAGCGGGGTGCGCGTCACTTCTTCGAGCGCCACCAGCGCCAGCACCGGCACGCCGCGGTCGCTCGCCAGCACGACTGCGACATCGGCGTGCATGCCGCCGGACACCGCCGGTTTGCGGCCGGTCAGCGTCCCGCGCGAAAATTCGAGCGCGGATCTGGCAGGCAAGACCGCTTGTCCTTCAGCAAAGGCGACGGCCCCGATGGCCGCGCCACTCGCAAGGTCGGGCAGCCACCTTGCCTGCAACGTATCACTGCCGTCGGCGAGCAGCGCGCGCGCCACGCCAAATGATCCGGTCAGGAATGGCGCACCGGCGAGGTTGCGCCCCACCTGGTGCGCGACGATGCCGAGTTCGATCAGTCCGAGACCCAGCCCGCCGTGCGCTTCGGGGATGGCAATGCCGCACCAGCCCTGTTCTTGCGCGGTTTTCCAAAAGCCGGTGTGAAAATTCGCCTTCTGTTCGAGCAGTGCCAGCATTCCGGCGAGATCGCTCCGCGCTTCAAGCACGCGGCGCGATTGCGCGGCGATCGCCAGCTGACCCTCGTCGTAAGTCAGAGACATCCCATACCCTTGTCGTGCGGCGTCTGGCATCACCGTCAGACCGCGCCCAGCCTCCATGAGAGCATATAACTTGCGATGCAACTGGCAAGTATGTAGATTGAATAGCCAGTTTCGGATCGAGAACGCGCAGGAGGCCAAGCGTGCCATGCATTGACGAACGATTTGGCCGGCGACTCGCCTTGCCGCTGATCGCCGCGCCGATGTTTCGTGTGTCAGGCCCTGACCTCGTTCGCGCAGCCTGTCGTGCGGGCGTGATCGGCGCCTTTCCTACCGCCAATTGCCGCTCGATCGCAGAACTCGATCAGTGGCTGGACGCGTTGGAATCCAGCCTGACCGCGCAGGACGCGCCGTTTTGTCCGAACCTCATCATGCGCCGTGACACGGTCGGCGACGAACTGGCCTGTCTGGTGCGTCACAAGGTGGAACTGGTCATCACCAGCGTTGGATCACCCAAGCCGGCGGTTGCCGCGCTTCACGATATCGGTTGCCTGGTCTTTGCGGACGTCGCGTCGATGCAGCACGCCGAAAAGGCCATTGCCGCCGGGGCAGACGGCCTCGTGCTGCTGACTGCGGGCGCGGGCGGGCAAACCGGCTGGGCCAACGGGTTCGCCTTTGTGCGGGCGGTGCGTGCAATTTTCGACGGTACGATCATCTTGGCCGGCGGCGTATCGGATGGTACGGCACTGCTTGCTGCCAAGGTTCTCGGGTGTGATCTCGCCTATATGGGCACACCGTTCATCGCCGCTGAGGAAAGCCTCGCGTCGAATGCCTACAAGCAGATGCTGGTGGATGCGAGCTTCGACGATGTCATGCTGACCCGTGCGTTTACCGGCCTTGAGACAAACATGCTGCGTCCATCGATTGCGGCGGCTGGGCTGGACCCCGCAGCCCTGCCCAATGACATGAACGCCATCGACGCGGCGCAACGCTATGGCCACGGTGACGGGCCGCGCCGATGGCGCGACATTTGGAGCGCCGGGCATTCAGTATCCGGCGTAAGAGCGATCGAACCGGCCGCTGCCATGATCAGCCGGATCAAGCAGGAGTACCTGGCAGCGGCGCGATCGTTGGACAAGGTGTTTGCCTGACTGGCGTATCAGGCCTTGGCGATGAGGTCCCGTCGCAACGATTCCACCAGTTCATGGCGTAAAACCGCGATATCCACGGCGTCGGGTGCCACCAGCCATTGCAGCAATGCGCCTCTCACCATGGCCATGATCAGCATTGCCTTGGCGCGGTCGTCGCCGGCAAATGCGATCTCGCCGGCGGCGCGAGCCGCCTCCAGATTGGCAGCCATATAGGAAACCGCGGCACGGTTGAGTTTGGCTACCTCGACCTTGAACGGTGAGTCCGCTCCTGCCGCTTCGGCCAGCAGCAGGTGAACCGCGATCGTGATGCGCGCCTGCGCTGTGGACGGATCCACGAGCAGCGCGGCCGTCCTCAGCAGCGTCGCAAGCCCCGCGCTGCGTTCATTCGGCGTCCCGAACAGCTCCTGATTTCTGACTTGCAGGTGCGGGACCAGTTGCCGGATCATTTCGTCGCGACTGCCAAAAATATGCGATGGCTGCCCGCGACTGTATCCGGCGCGATCCGCGACATCGGCCAGGCTGAAGCCAAGCGATCGCCGCTCGCCCAAGAGTTCGAGCGCCGCATCGAGCATGCGCTGGGTCGAGTCCTGGCGCCGCTGGGTCTGCGTGCGTCGCGTGGGGATTTGTGCAGGCAAAGTTTGCGCCAAAGTGTCCTCCAGGCGCAAGCACGCCCTATCGCCTCGCGCTGGGCCGTTTGGCCTCAAACCTAATTCGTGTGATTTATCAGTTTAAGGCGTAGGCGGTCGTACGCAAGCCGGCAGTTGAGCGCAAGGTAGCCGATTGCTGCAAAACTTACTATGCGGATGACAAGTTAGTTGACTCCCGGGTTGCCCTCGGGCACAGCACAGGCAATCACGACGGGAGAGTAGACCATGGACAGCAGCGCTCCGGCCATAGCCGGCACGCGGTATCATCCATTTACCGGCAAAGACGTGCCATGGCTGTTGGATCAGCAAGCTGCGCGATACGCCGACCAGCCGTTGCTCATCTGGGAACCATTCGATGGCGAGGGCCGGACTTATAGCTACCAGGAGTTCGCCGAGGAGACGCGCGCTGTTGCCGCCGGCCTCGCGGCCCATGGTATTGGCCAAGGCGATGCGATTGTCATCCACATGGATAACCACCCGGCGTTGCTCGTAACCTGGTTCGCTGCTGCCCGATTGGGCGCCCTGGCGGTCACGACGAATACCCGGTCCACGGCCGACGAACTTAATTTCTTTGTAGACCACAGCCGCGCGCGCGCCGTCGTCACCGAAGCGAAGTACGCCAACCTGGTGAAAGCGTCGGCGCCGGACGTCGATTGGATCAGCTGTCTCGACGGGCCCGCAGCGATCGGGTTGATACCGTTCGAGGCGCTTCGCGGCGATCCCCAGGCGTGCCCCGCCCGTGCGGCCGATCCGGACTTGGCCTGCAACGTTATCTACACCTCGGGCACCACCGCGCGACCGAAGGGCGTTGTCTGGACGCATGCCAACGCGCTGTGGGGAGCAAAAGTCAACGCAGCGCACTTTCGGCTTGATCCTAATGACCGCGTGCTGCTGTTCCTGCCGTTGTTCCATACGATTGCGCTTGCCTGGAATGTGTTGGGCACGGTGTGGTCCGGGGGCAGTGCCGTGCTATGCCCGAAGTTCTCCACGCGGAGATTTTGGCCTCTCGCCATCAGGCATCGCTGCACCTGGACCAACATGGTTCATTTCACGATCAATGCGCTTGGCGATCAACCCGATCCGGAACGGCACGACTTCCGTTTCTGGGTCTACGGCGGCGACATGCAATTTGTGCAGACGCGCTGGAGGATCCGGACGCTCGGCGCATTTGGCATGACCGAACTTATCAGCCATCCGATCAGTTCCGATCCGCAGATGCCAGGGCCGCAGGGGGCGATGGGTCTGCCAAATGCCGAATATCAGATTGCGCTGCGGCGTGACGACGGGAGCGAAGCCAACATCGGCGAGATTGCCAACCTGTGGGTCCGGGGCGTTCGCGGCCTCTCCATATTCCATTCCTATCTCTACAATCCGCATGCGACGCAAGCGGCGTTTGACGAGGATGGTTGGTTCTTGACCGGCGACCAGGTCGTGGCGCGGCCGGATGGGCAGATCTTCTTTGCCGGCCGCGCGCGGGACATGCTCAAGGTCGGTGGAGAAAATGTCGCTGCGGTCGAAATTGAATCCGTCATAGGCAAAGTGCCAGGCGTCCGCGAAGTGGCCGTGGTCGGTCGTCCGGACCGGATGCTCGATGAAGTGCCGGTGGCCTTCGTGGTTGCCCAAACGACCTCGGACGACCTGAAAAACCTTATTCTCCAGACTTGCCAATCGGCGCTGTCCGACTTCAAGCGTCCACGCGATGTGCACTTCATCGCGGAACTCCCACGTGGCCTGATGGACAAGATTTTGAAGCGTGAATTGCGCAATTTGGCACTGAATATAGAGCCAAGTTCGGCGTGAAATGACCGAGGAAGTATTGACGATTAATTTGTAGGCCCGAGGTAAAATGCGATGGATTCCATCACTGTCACCACAGCCAATCACGTCACCACGGTCACGCTCAACCGCCCCGAAGTGATGAACGCGATCGATGGCGCAATGCACCTCGCGTTGCAGGACGCGTTCGATCAATTCGCCGCCGATGACGATCAACGTGTCTGTGTGGTGACGGGCGCCGGCAAACGCGCCTTCTGCGCAGGCTCCGATCTCAAGGCGGCGGCGATGCGCGGCGAGCACACCGGCTATCCCCGATCCGGTTACGCCGGCCTGATCGAACGATTTGATTGCCCAAAACCGTTCATCGGCGCCGTCAACGGCCTGGCGCTGGGCGGTGGGTTCGAATTGGCGCTGGCCTGCGATGTCATAATCGCAGTGGAAAGCGCCAGCTTTGGCCTGCCCGAGCCGCTGGTCGGCGCAATCGCGCTGGGCGGCGGGCTGCATCGCCTTGTCCGGGAGATCGGGCCGAAGCAGGCGATGGGCATGATCCTGACTGCCCGCCGGGTGAGCGCGGCCGAAGGTTGCCGGCTGGGCTTCGTCAACGAAGTGGTCGCCGACGATCAGCTCGATGCCGCCGTGGCGCGCTGGGTCGCCGAGATCATGCGCTGCGCGCCAGCGGCGCTGCGCGCCTCGAAAGAAGTCGTCTATCGCGGGCTTGGCGAGCCGAGCCTCGCCGCGGCGCTGGCCAACCAGTCGCATTATCCTGCCTATAAGGCCTGGCGATCGAGCATCGACCTCCGAGAGGGCCCGCTCGCCTTTGTCGAAAAACGCTCTCCGAACTGGACCGGCAAGTGAGCCGCGCGGTCGTCGTCCATCAATTCGGCCACCCATCCACATTCGCGCTGGAGACCCGCGAGCTGGCGCCGCCCGGCCCGGACCAGATTGCGATCCGCATTCATGCCGCCGGCATAAGCTTTGTCGACGTGCTCGTCGCGGCGGGCGAATATCAGCTGAAACCGCCGCTGCCCTTCATCCCCGGCAGCGAATTTGCCGGGGTCGTGACAGCCGTTGGCGATGGCGTCGATCCGGCCCGCATCGGCGAGCGTGTCCTGGGCAGCGCATTCGGTGCAGCGATCGCCGAAGATGCGATCATCCCCGCCAAACTGGCGCTGCCGATCCCCGCCGGCATGGGCTTTGCGCAAGCCGCGGTGTTTTGCGTCAGCTATGCCACCGTCTACCATGCGCTGGTCCAGCGCGGCAGCCTGAAACCGGGCGAGACGGTGCTGGTGCTGGGCGCAGGCGGTGCGGTTGGCTATGCCGCGATCGAGGTCGCCAAGACACTCGGCGCGACAGTCATTGGCTCAGCCTCGACCGAGGCCAAGCGCGCGCTGGCGATGCAGGCAGGCGCAGACGCAGCGGTCGATGCGCGCTCGATCACGTGGCGCGACGACGTGAAGGCGGCCAATGGCGGCAAACCCGTCGATGTGGTGATCGACACTGTCGGCGGAGCGGCGACCGAACTCGCGTTTCGTTCGCTGGCGTGGACCGGGCGCCTGCTGGTGATCGGTTTTGCGGGTGGTTCGATCGCCAAACTTCCAGTGAACCTTGCGCTGCTGAAAGGAGCCTCGCTGGTCGGCGTCGATCTCCGCCAGTTCGGCGAATACGAGCCTGACCTGGCCGCTGCCAATGTCGCGGCGTTGTTCGACTTGTACGCGGCAGGACAACTGCACCCGCCGATCGCGAAAACCTATTCGCTCGACCAGTTTGTCGCCGCGATGGTCGAGGCGCGCGCCGGCGAAACCGCAGGGCGGGTTGTCCTGACGATGACCTACTGAATGCTGATAACCTGGCTACTCGACCTGCTGCGAGATTCTGTCAGGAGTGAAAAGGCAATCTCCGTTTTGGCAAGCATATGATGCCTGGAAATGTTCGAAATTCGCAATTCCAGTTAGAATCTACCCGTTTACGTAACACCAGACCGAAAACATAAATTATGTTCATAGCGCCACTTCAACTATCTATGTCTATTATCTCCAGAGTGATGGCGAGGACTTGCGATCAGGGGCCTCCTTCAACAGCATCTCAAACCTGATCACTTCGATTCATCCTTTGGCAAACAACCCGCGCGCATCGGTCGGGTAAACCGCTGCAAGACGGAGGTTGCTACCAGATCAGGGCTTTGCATCCATGGTGCATGGCTGTCTCAACCGACATTGCATTTCGACAGCGAACGCATCATGATCATCCAGCAGTTCGGTAATCGTTGGCGACCGACGCTGTGGGTTTTTCCCGCCAGGCACACACGCCAGTCCTGGGTGACCGGCGGCCGGACCGGACAAGGGCGACGATCGTTTCGATCCTCACCCGAACGGCGGCATATCCCTGCTGAACCGCGAAGCCGGCTTTTCGCTGGCCGATTGGTCGTGCCGCACATGGTTTGGGAACAATGTACGCATCACCCTGCAGGTGTTTGCCGTCGCGTTGTCGTCGGATTTCGCCTTCATGAGCGGCACGCACGATCGCGCTACGCCCAGCGAACTCTCGGCGGCTGAGGGCATCATCGATGCGCTCTTTCGCACGGAGGGGCCAGGGCTTCGACGCTATTTTCTCAGGCGCCTGCGCAATGGTGACGACGCAGTGGACTACGTTCAGGAAGCCTTCACCCGGCTGATCCACGCTTTTCGCCAGAAGCCCCCTTCGCAGCCGGCCAGTTATCTGCGGAGCATCGCGATCAATATGCTTATTGACCGGTCGCGCAAGACTCCGGTGCCGCACTGCGATCTGTCGTTCGAGATCGCGGTGGCGCCCGAGCAGGAAGATGCACTGCTCGCCGACGACGTCATGACAATCTACCAGTCCGCGCTTGATAGCTTGCCAGAACGGACGCGCGCCGTTTTCCTGCTCTACCGGATCGAAGGTCTTAAATATCGTGAGATCGCCGAGGCGCTCGACATCAGCATACCCGCCGTCCAGAAACATATGGCACGGGCGCTCGAACGCATTACGCTCGCGCTGAATGCCCGGGATTGATCGTGCACCAGGAGGAACGATTGCTGGTAGGCGAGGCCGCGAACTGGTTTGCCCAGATGCACGGCCCCGACGCGGCCCAGCATGAGATAGAATTCCGCGCATGGCTCGCCCAAAGCGAAGCTCATCGCAACGCCTATAGCCAGGTGTCTGAGGCCTTCAGTCTCGGCAAGAATCTGACGCGCGACACTTCGCTGGCACTGGTCAGCCGCCCTTCGGAAACCAAGGTGCGCAAACGAAGAGTGTTCGCAACTGTCGTGGCGCTGGTCATCGCATTCGGCGGAGCATCCATCGCGGTCGAACGATATGGCGCTTTTCAGTCCGGACGGAGCCGGGCAATTGTAAGCGCCAGCCATTTTGCGACCGGTAGCGGCGAGATCCGGACCGTGCATCTGACCGACGGCTCGACCATCATTCTGGACACGGGCTCCGAGCTTACGACCCAATTGGGTGCGGATCGCCGCGATCTCTGGCTTGTTCACGGTCGCGCGCGTTTCGATGTCGCGCATGAGAGGCGACCATTCGTTGTGCACGCTGGCGGCGGCACGGTTACTGCCCATGGTACGTTGTTCGACGTGCGGGTGGAGGGTGGCGCGGCGTCCGTGCGACTGCTGCGCGGCGCCGTCGACGTCGATATCCCCGGGCGCGGCAATACGTCGCCCGAGTCTCGCCATGTTGCGCCCGGCGAGGCCGTGTCATTCGGCGTCGATCGCGGCATTGCCATGATTCCGCCAGCGCAAAGCGTGGCAATCGCCCAGCCGGCTTGGCCCCAATCGCTCCTGGAATTCGACCGCACGCGCGTGGCCGACGTGATCGCGGAGACGAACCGTTATTCTTCGGGCCATCCGATCGTTGTGTCGCCCGGCATCGCCGACAAGCGCGTATCCGGTACGTTCCGGGTGGGCGATTCCGATCTGTTGGCGCAGCACCTGGCGATCTTGCTCGACGCTCGGGTCAGTCACCCGGCCAACGGCAATATCGTTCTAACTGAATCCGCACCCTGAAACTTTTTCTGCGGTCAGGTATAAAAGCCGATCGGCCCACGTCCTTGCCCTCTTGAACGACCGGAAAGCCAGACCGGCTTCCATATCGCCAAGGGGGAACCATGCATCTTCGGGGACATATCGCTGCAGCACTTCTGGGAACGACACACCTCGCTCTTGTCGCGGCGCCTGCCTGTGCGCAGGAAAATCATGCGGCACAGCAATATGATCTGCCCGCACAGGACCTTGGCAGCGCGCTGCGCGCAGTCGGGCGCTTGTCTGGAACCGAGATCATCTTCCAGCCGGAGACAGTCGAGGGCAAAACGGCTCCGGCGCTGAGCGGGACTTTGAACGCCGAGGAAGCCGTGGAGCGACTGCTTCGCGGCAGTGGCCTTGTCGCCCGCTTCAGGCAAGGAGCCATCATAATCCGGGGGCGATCGGACGCGGCGGTCGCCGATGACACGATGCAGGTCGCATCCGATGCCCAAATCGTCGTGACCGGCACTCACATCCGGGGCAGCGAACCGGCATCGCCGGTCATTGCCGCGACCCGCCAACAGATCGAGGACAGCGGGCAGACCGATCTCGGCGGCTATATCCGGACGCTCCCGCAAAATTTCGGTGGCGGCCAGAACCCGGGCATCGTCGGTGGCGGGGACCAGGGCGGCAACCAGAACCTCAACTCATCGTCGAACCTCAATCTCAGAGGGCTCGGGCCTGATGCTACGTTAACGCTGATCAACGGCCACCGTGTTGCCTATGACGGGGCATTCCAGGGCATCGACATCTCCGCGATCCCGCTGGCCGCGCTCGATCGCATCGAAATCGTACCCGATGGATCTTCCGCGCTCTATGGTTCGGACGCAGTGGGGGGCGTTGCGAATGTCATCTTGCGCAAGGATTACGACGGGCTGTGGACATCGGCGCGGCTGGGGACAACCACTGACGGCGGTGATACCGAACAGCAATATGCCGCTGTGACCGGCCGGCGCTGGACGTCGGGCGGCTTTATGGTTGCGGCCGATTATCTTGATGCAACTGCGATCACGGCTGGCGAAAGAAGCATCACACAAAATCTGGATTCGACCGCGACGCTGCTGCCCTGGCAGCGCCAGATATCCCTGGTGGGAACCGGTCATCAGGCCCTGACCGACCAGCTCAAATTCATGCTCGATACGCAATATAGCGACCGGAAAACCGAACAGAATCTGGCATCGACAACGACGGATCCGGCTAACATTAACGGCGTTGTGGCGACGCCAAATGTACAGACGTACTCTTTCACTCCTACGCTGGAACTGACGCTGCCGCATTCATGGCGAATGTCGTTGAGCGGCACAATCGGTCGTAGTCTCACAGTGGCAAGCTCAACCATCAACAATGCCGGCTCCCCGCCGGACGATGTATTCGTTTTCTACGACAACCGGATCAAAAGCGTTGAACTGGACGGCGACGGTCCGCTGCTTGCATTGCCCGGTGGCGAAGTCCGTATCGCAGCAGGCGCCGGTTACCGATCCTTGTCGCTCGGCTCGACCGGCTCGATCAGTGCGCCTGGATTCTCGATTACGACCCAGGACATCGCTGCGACTCAAAACGTAGCCTATAGCTTTGGCGAGCTTTCTGTTCCCGTAGTCGGCTCAGCCAACGCAATGCCATTCGTGGAAGCTCTCAGTCTTTCAGTAGCCGTTCGCTATGAGGATTATAAGGACCTCGCGAAAGTCGCATCACCCAAGTTCGGTGTGATCTATCGTCCCATGCCGGATCTGACTCTTCGCTCCACGTGGGGCAAGTCGTTCAAGGCACCAACGTTCTATGAGCGCTACCAGATCCTCGAAACGCTTCTCTATAATGCCACCGAATTTGGCGGCACCAATCCGAACCAGACGGTGCTCTACGTCACTGGTGGCAATCCAAGTTTGCAGCCAGAGCGGGCAACAACCTGGACCGCGACGGCAACAGTCAAACCTCGGTTCCTGTCTGGCTTCGAGTTTGAGGCCAACTATTTCCATATCGGTTATCATGACCGGATCGTCACTCCCATCACCTCGGACCTTGGGCTTTTCCGCAATCCGATCTTTCAGAGCCTGATCACATACAACCCGACTGCCAGCCAGATATCGGGCCTGGTCGGGAGCGCCTTGCTCGGGCTGCAGAATTACTCAAACCAGCCTTACAATCCGAACGATGTCTATGCGATCGTCGACGGCAATCTCCAGAACACCGCGCTTGCAACAATCCAGGGCGTGGATCTTTCGGCCAAGTACGACTTTGTCCGGGGCATAGATCATTTCAACCTCAGCGGGTCTGCCAGCTACCTTAACAGCCAGACCGAATTGCTTGCAGGCCAACCGTTCTACGCCACGTCTGGTGTCATCTTCACGCCGCCAAAGTGGCGAGGGCGTGCCGGTGCCGTCTGGAACCATCGCTCGCTGACGGTCTCAAGCTTCGTCAATTACACCGGCGGCACGCTCGACAATCGAGAACCGCCCTATATCCGCGTCGGCTCTTTCACGAGCCTTGATGTCACCGCGAGGATCGCCAGCCCGGTCAAATCCGGCCTGCTGGCGCAAACCGACCTGCTGCTGTCCGTTCAGAATGTCACCAATGCAAAGCCTGCGATCATCCGCAATTCGATCCCGACCGATCCCCCGTACGACACGACCAATTATTCCATCGTCGGCCGCAGCGTCAGCCTGACTCTGGCAAAAAAGTGGTGAGCAAGATGCACAAACTCCAACATGCCGCGCTCGCCATGACGCTTGTTCTGGCCAGCCAATGCCCTGCCAAAGCCGCGCAATGCGACGATCTTGACTGGAAATCGGTGACACCCCTAGCACCCACCAAGCGTGCCTTGACCCCGGAGGATCTTGTGCGCCTGCGCGACGTCGGACCTGCCAACAACGAGTTGCGCGATTATCCCCTTTTTACCCTGTCGCCGGACGGCAGCCGGATCGCATTTCAGATCCGCCGCGCCCATCCCGAAACAAACAGCTATTGCCAGGCGATGGTTGTCATGAAGCTCGATGCTGGTGCTGCACCCGTTTTTGTCGACCGCGGCGGCTCCTTCCTCCAATACTCGACGCGCATGGTGGGACAGGGTGGGATGGATACCGGCATTCCCATGGTGATCACCCCGCGTTGGGCGCCCGATGGAACCTGGATTGCCTTTATGAAGCGGGATGCTGGGGCGACACAATTGTGGCGCGCGTCGAGCGATGGGCAAGGCAGTCGCGCCTTGACCGGGCCGGGCTGGAATGTGGTCGATTTCCGGGTTGTCGATGCTACGCACATTTTGGTGCGATACCAGGATAAGTCGGACGGCGGACCAAGGATCGATGCGCACGAGGTGCTGACCGGCTTCCACTACGATGATCGGTTTTTTCCCGTAGCGAGCAGCATTCCGATATTTGCGGCACCTGTTCCCGTACAAGCCGCGATGCTGGATATGACCACGGGAGCGAGCCGTCCCATCCCCGAACCGGAAGCGAATGCTCATTTCGCAAGCGAAGTCGGTGAGCGAGGCACGTCAACGGAGCCTGGGCGGGTGACTTTGACCCCGACTTCGCCTGGCTCGGATTCGACTATGACGATTTCCATCGACATGGCGGCCGGTAAGCGCGTTGTCTGCGAAGCATCTGTATGCGCCGACGCCGAGCAGAGACTGTGGTGGAATGCGAAGCACACAGCCGTTCTGTTTCTCCGAAGGACCGGATGGGACAGGAGTCGGACCGAGGTTGCGGAGTGGAAGCCAGGTAGCCGGCAGACGAAGCTGCTCTTTTCGACCGAGGATTACCTGGTCTACTGTGAGCCGCGACGCGTCGATCAGCTCATCTGCCTACGCGAAACATCCCTGCTGCCACGCCATTTGGTCTCCATTGATCTTCGGCACGGCCAATTAACGACTCTTTCCGATTTCAATCCCGAGTTTGCGGGCCTGACATTGGGGGCGGTGTCTCGCATCCGCCTGAAGAGTATCTTCGGCATCCCGGCATATGCGGATGTCGTGTTGCCGGTGGGCTATGAACCGGGGCGCCGGTATCCGCTGATCGTGGTGCAATATCGCTCGCGCGGCTTCTTGCGCGGTGGCGTCGGCGATGAATATCCGATCCAGGCTTTTGCCAACCAGGGCTACGCGGTGATGAGCCTGGAAAAGCCCGAGATCGTCGGCGCAGAGGCGCATCCACCGACTTGGGCGGACGTGGACAAAATCGGGCTCACCGACTTTGCAGATCGGCGCAGTGTGCTCTCGGTCGTCGAGCAAGGTGTCCGTCAACTTATCGACCAGGGTATTGCCGATCCTGGTAAGATCGGCATTACGGGTCTTAGCGATGGGGCGTCGACAGTCCAGTTCGCAGCGCTGAACAGCCATCTGTTCTCAGCCGGCATCGCCAGCGGTTGCTGCTGGGAGCGGGAGCAGGATGCATTCCTTGGCTTGAAATTCCAGCCATTATACCGCCATATCGGATGGCCCCCTTTGACGGACCCGGCCAAGGACTTCTGGTCCCACATATCGCTGGAACAGAACCCCAGCCGTGTCGCGTTCCCAATCCTGTTCGACGCACCGGACGATGAGTTCCGTGCCGCGCTGGAAAGCTATGTTGCGCTCAGGGAGAGCGGGAAGCCCGTAGATATGTTTGTCTATCCCGGCGAACACCATATCAAATGGCAGCCTGCGCACAGGCTTGCTGAATATCAGCGCAGCATCGACTGGTTCGATTTCTGGCTGCTTGGCAAACTGCCCGCCGACCCGGATCGGCGCAAGGATGCGCTCTACTGGGCGTCACTGAAGGATCAATCCCCCATCAAAGACGCTTCCGCGTCCCGTCGCGCAATCCAGTGACGCGCCCATGCCTCGGTGTCGAGCAGGAGCAGGATCCGGACATAGTCCGTTCCTCTCGTGAGAGCATCTTCGTGCAGTGCGGTTTCAAGTGCCGTCAGATCGAGGACCTGCTGTGCGGCCAGCACGCCATTCAGCAGCCTCTCGCGGATGGCATGGAGGTTTGCGCGGATGATGTGGTGGGCAAAGCCGTCCGGGCCGCCTTTCACGCGACGCTCGTTGATCCTGGCCGGCAGGCTGCTGGCAAACGCCTTTCGCGCGACGGCGCGATCGCGCCCCCCGCCTATGGCGCGCCAACTGGGAATGGCGAGGCACATTTCCATGATGGGTTGCGCCATCAGGGGTTGGAGAAACGACAGCGGCAGCGACCGATCCTGTGCGTCGAGATAGTGCTGCGCCCGCAAGATCATGGCGATATGCGCGGCGCGGCCAGGTCTGCTCGTGGCGGGCCCAACCAGCCAGGGGTGCGAGAGGGGCGACCGCGACAATTCGGCGACGCGGTCAGCGTGAAGGAAGCGCGCGTCGACCCGCCAACGATATTTCGACGGTTCGGCTCCGCGCGGGACCGCAAGTGCATCACGGATCGCCTCGCCTGTGCTGCAGCCGGTGAGCCGGCAAATATCCAGCAGGGTCGTGAAGAGATGCAGCCCCGGTCCGTGGTCGAGATAACGGTCCACCAATGGCCGCGCCGAATTCGTGTAGTAGAACACATTGTCCCCGCCCACGCCCGACAGGAATGCCTGGGCGTTGGTCCGTCTGGCTGCTCCAAGTATTGCCGCATCATAGGCCTGGAGTTGGGCCCGCCCGCCGGGTCGTGGCAGATGGGAAACGCTGGAACGGTCGATGTTGACAGCGTCGAGCCGATAGGCTTCCCGGATGAGCGGCAGGTTTAAATGATCGCAAAGGATTTGCGCGAATTCAGCTTCGTCACCATGCGGGTCGTCGGTTGAGATCGTGATCGGGTGCAGGGCCGGACCGCTGTTAGTCAAGCAGGTGGTCACGATCGATGAGTCGAGACCGCCGGAAACACCGATCAGGACGGACTTGAACGGGGCAGCTATCGTTGTGACGCATTGCCGGACGCAGTGCGCGAGCTGCCTGGGTGTCGGCCCGTCACCTTGGGCAACGTAGTCCCACGGCGACCAGACCGGCGCAGTCTTGGCGTGATCGCCTCTAAACTCCAGCATATGTCCGGGCAACAACTCACGCACGCCATCGAGCGCGGTCGTCTCCTCGGGCAAGTCGTTGATATAGAGGAGTCGCGCGAGACTGTCCCAGTCAACCGCGGGCACCTTTCGAAGCGCCAGCAAGAGGAGCGACACGTCGGACGCAAGGTAAATGGCGCCTTTCGTCAAGGCATAGAAACACGGCAGCCGGCCGGATGGATCGCGCAGCGCCCTGAGGCTTCGTCCGTCAACTCGAAAGGAAAGGTAATCACCCCAGAAGGACGAAAGCAGGCGTCTCTCGTCGAAACCATCGCCCATATCCACCGGTCTCGGGGATCCTTTTGCATCGGCCGATGGTCGAGGGTGCAGGTTACCCACGACGCCGGCAGACTGGTCAGACCAGTTTCGCCAAGGCTGATCGGAATTGACGAACAACTGATAGGCCGGGGTCGATATTGCCGGCTGCAAACCGCTTGGTGCCCACCTGGGCGCGGGCACCCCATTAAAAGGTGCGATCCCGGCGACGAGGAGATAGCGCCCCGCCATCAGATGATCAGGATCGGCGTGAAAATGCGCACGTGCTCCGCGCTGTCGTTGAGAACCAGGGTGCCATCCTGCACCCAGCAGTGGGCCGAGAAAGGGTCCCGTTTCACGCCGATCACAAGCGAAGGGACGTGACCAGCAGCATAAGCCAATGCGTGAAACGCAATCGAGCGCGGCAGGCAGTTCTCAGCGCGTCCCAAGATCGGCGCCAGCGCACTGAATGCAGCGGCGAGGCGGCGATAGATTTCATGATTTGCCGGCTCATCTTGCCGCCGATGTCGGTTTGCTGACAGTTGAAGGACATCCGCAAGGCCGCGGCGTTTCAATCGGAATGCTGTCGCTGCGTATGTGAGCGCCGCGCGTGTAATATGGATCGGGCTGATGACCGTCTCCGTCCCGAGTTGCACGCTCTCTCTCGGTAATGGAATTGTTCGGCAAGGAATGGCGTTTTCAAGCCAGCCCTTTTTCACCGCGGTATCGGATCTGGGTGGGCCTGCCTCGTTGCTCTTGCCCTGAAGAAACGCCGCGTTTCTTGATGCGGGCAACATGAAATAGCGGTCTCCGCTGACATCGAGAAAAATGGCCCGATTCCCACACAGACAATAGCTTATTCTTGGCAATGAGATTCCGTTCATGTCCCTGTCCCGTGCAGGTTTCCCGTGCGCGCGATTGAAATCACGCGCACGGGAGCCAGATCAATCGTCGGAGAGGCCAGTCGGGTTGTGAAGTGATCCCACGGCATCGAGATGTCCGATGGAACCTCCCTTGGTTTCGACAGACGCGATACCAAGATCGATCACATCTTCGGGCAGTTGTTCATGTTCAGTCATGATAACCTCCTGTTGCTTCACTTGTGCGCGACTCGTTTAGTCGCAGGCAAATGATCTGCCGACTTGGAAGGAGGTTCCACATTATAATGGTGGCGTTGTCGGCGTGCTTGATGAAAGCGACCGAGCCGTGGGTTACACGCATCGGTGCGCGTGCTGGCGTTTTTAGCGGTTGCCTGGACATGACGCCAGGGCCCGGTCATACGCCTGTCTCAGGCAGGCGCAACGCTTTGATATTTCTCCGAGACGAATTATCAAATGATTTCTTGAAGTTATCGTTCCAAAATGGAGTTAGTGGCTTGGCCACGGCGATGTTTGCCGAAGCTGCGGTCCCCGGCCATAAATCGCTCCAGCATGGGGGCAATCAGCCGCTCGGGCGGCAAAGGGTCTGGTAATTGGTGCTCGCGAGCATGGGCCTTGGCGTAATCGCCCAGCGCGCGAAACAGCGCGCCGGGGAGTTCGACGGTCAGCTTGACGGGTTTCTCCTCGAGGATCGGGCCCAGGCGCAACTTTCTCATCGCCCCTCTCCTTGCGATTCGAAGACAAGATCGCGGGTAATGATCACCCTCAGCGGATAGCCAGGCCGGATGGTCAGCGTCGGCGCGACAGCCAGTTCGCGCTCGACGAGCTGCTTGCCCGTCTGGTTGATCGTATCCTGCGTGCCATAGCGCAGCGCCTGCACCAGCGGATCGGTGTCATTCGTCGCCAATTGTGTGCCGACCCCGAGCAGCGTGGAGATCGCAGCGGCACGCAGCATGTTGCCCCAGTGGTAGTTCACCTTATCCTGAAGGCCGGCGAACCCTGCGGCATCGGCGCCGGGCTGCCGGTCGAGCAGGATCGAGCGCCCACCGGGCAGGATAAGGCGGTCCCACGCCAGCAGCACGCGCGTCTGCCCGGCCGAGACCTGCGAATCGTATTCGCCGATGAGCCGCGAGCCTTGCGGCAGCAACAGGATGCGGCTGGTGGGGCTGTCATAGACGTTTTGCGTGACCTGGGCGGTGATCTGGCCGGGCAGGTCGGAACGGATGCCGGTGATCAGCGCGGCGGGGATCACGCTGCCGGCTTGAATGATGTTTGGTGACACCGGCTCGGTGATGCGCTCGCTGCTGACCGTGGTGCGCGTACCCGCCACTTGCAGGAAGGCGCGCTTGCTCGCCTGGCCGCTGCCGGCATCCTTCGCTTGCGCGCCGACGGGCGCCGCAACATCGGCATGACCGGCAGAAGCAAGTGCGGTTGCGCCCCCAGTGCCATTGGATAGCTGACCCGTCTGCGCCGCGCTGCCGCCGCCCAGAAACAGCTTGCTGGCGAGCGCTGACGTGCGCTCCTGCTGAACCCGCTCGCGTGCCTGTTCTGCTGCGACCATCCGCGGGTTGTCCGCAGAACGACCCATCGGCGGCACGGGGACCTGGCTACCGTTCTGTTGCGCGGCAAGGATCGGACGACCAAGGTCGCCGGGCAGGGGACTGCCCAGTTTCGGCACCTTGTCGTACGTCCCCGGCGCCGAGGTCACGACATCGGATTTGGCGGCATGGCCGGTGTCGACGAGATTTTGCGGCGGGGCATTGTGCCCGGGCTGCAAGGCATAGAGCAACGCGCCGCCAATGCCGACACCGGCAACAAGGCCCATCGCTGCCAGCGCCTTGCGCGACAGGCGCATGACCCGTGGCGGTTCTCCGCCCAGGCGAAAATGCTCTGGGCCACCGGTGCGGGCGGGCTGTTCCGGCTCGCGGTCCGGCGCGGCGGTTGTACCGGGCTTCCTGGCATTATCCTCGCGTCCCTGGTCCTCCGCAGCCCTTTCGGCGTTTTCCGGCCCGTTCATGAGCGCTTGCCCTGGCGCGGGTCGTCACGCGTGATCCGCACGACAGCCTCGTGTTTCCTGGTGCCGAGGCGCAACTCCGCGCTGCCAAACAGGCGATCGACCACCATGTAGCGCCCCTGGACACGGTAATTGACCAGTTCGGCCGTCCCGTCGGCACCGGTCACGAACAGCGGCGGCATTTCTCCGGTCGCAATGCTCTCGGGAAATTCGATAAAGACCTGCCGGCCATCATCGAAGGCGCGTGACGGGCGCCAAGCCGGCTTGTCGCCATCGATCCGGTACCGGAAATTGAGCGCAGCCACGTCGATGCCCGAGGCCACCGGAGCGATTCGCGCGGCCTCGGCGCTGGCCTGGTGCAACGCGATCAGCGCCTCGGCGGGATATGTCCATGACACTGCGGCCATATAATTGGCAGGTGTTGCCCGAAGCTCCAGATGATAGGTGCGCCGGTCGGTGTTGATGACCAGGTTGGTGGTAATATCGCCGCGCGTGGGTTTGACGAGGATATGGACCTTTTTTGTCGCACCCGTCCCGCTCGTCGTATCGCCGATGATCCAGCGAACGGTGTCACCAGCGGCAACCGGACCATTGCCGGCAAGCTCTTCGCCGGTTTCCAGCGCGATGTCGGTCACCTCACCAGGTGCGGCATAGACCTGATAGAGCGCACCATCCGCCCAGGCGTACTGCTGAATGGCGTTGAGCCAGCCGGTGTGATCGGGCTGGATACGCGCAGCGGCGTTTGCCTGCCCGACCCGCTGGGCCTGATCCCCTGCATCGACGGCTTGCTTTGGGTAGATATGATGCAATCGGACTTTGTGCCTGGGCCGGGCACGCTTGTCATGGGCACCGGACGGCGGCGCGACCGCCGCTGCGGCAGGGTGTGCCGGAAAGAGCGGCGACAAATGGCGATCATTGGCTGAGTTCCTTCGACCAGTTGAAGGCGGTGATGAACAGGCCGAGCGGGTTTTTCCGCAGGGCATCGGGGCTGCGCGGAGTCTGCGTGGTGACCGTGAGGATCGCCGACCAGCGCGAGGTCTCGGCGAGCGCGCCGTCCTGGTATTTGCGCTCGGTCCAGGCGATCCGGAAACTGTCGGGCGAAGCGCGGATCACGCTCGACACATCGACCGCAACCATCACTTTGCCGGCAAGCAGGAACGGATCGTTGGTGCGGGCATAGTCGTTGAGGACCAGCGCGCCCTTGTCGGTGGTGAAGTCATAAGCGCGCAGCCAGTTCTGCCGCAGCACGACCGGATCGGCGGGGATCGACCTCACGTTCTCGATAAAGCGGGCCAGATGGAAGGCGATCTGCGGATCGGTCGGGCGATAGTCGGCCGTCGCAGGCGCAACCGCCTGCGCCTCGCCCAGCTTGTCGACTTCGACCACCCAGGGTGTGATCGTTCCGCGCGCCGATTGCCACACGAGTGCGCCGGCAAGCCCACCTGAAAGCACAAGGCATCCGAAGAAGGCGAGTCGCCAGTTCTTTGCCTGCACGCGGGCCGAGCCGATGCGGTCATCCCACACTTGCGCGGCACGTTGGTAAGGGGTGACGGGCTCGGGGCTGGCCCCGTAACGGATCGAAGGTCGCTTGAACATCGGGGGGTCATTCCTTCTCGGAGATGTCGGGCGCGGCGCCACTGCCATGGCTGTCGCCGGATTTGAGCGTGTGGGCGGCGGTGGTGGCGCCATGCGTCAGCGCCTGGCGCTGCCGCATGCCTTGTGCCCAGGCGGGTGGGGCGCCTTCGCCATCGGACGTTGGCGCCGCCGTGTTGGCGGCGTCGGCCTGGCCGGATTGGGCCGGCGCACCCGCCGCTTTGTTGGATGCTGCGCCGGAGCCATTTTGCGCAGCCGAAAAATCGGCTTTCAGTGCCTCGGTTGCGCGGCGCAGCGGCGACACGGTGGCCTCGCCGGCACTCTTGCCGACATTGGCAAGGCCCGAGGCGACCGCGCCAGCACCGCTCTTCCCCGCAGATCCAGCCGCATAGGCCGATGAGGCGGCACCGGCTGCGCGCGCTCCGCCCGCAGCGGCGCCCGAAATCGCACCACCCATGGCGCCGGCGGCCAGGCGTCCGCCGGCAACGCCACCGGCTATCGTGGCGCCTGCCATAAGGGCAGTGCCTGCAGCAGCTCCCGCCCCCAGTTGCGGCCCACCGGCCACCATGCCATTGGCGATGCCGGGACCGAAGATACCCAGGCCAAGCAAAGAGAGCGCGGCCAGCGCTATCGCCATCACCTGATTGACTGTGGGCGCCGCGCCAAGCCCGGCATTGGTGAACTGGCTGAACAGCGTCGTGCCGATGCCGGTGACGACGGCGAGAACCAGCACCTTGATGCCGGACGAGACCACATGGCCCAGCACCTTTTCGGCCATGAAGGCTGTGCGGCCGAAGAAGGCAAAGGGTAGCAGCACAAAGCCCGCCAACGTCACCAGCTTGAACTCGATGATGGTGATGAAAACCTGGATCGCGAGGATGAAAAAGGCGAGCACGACGATCACCCAGGCGAGCAGCAGGATCACGATCTGGACAAAGTTGGTGAACAGGCCGACCGGCCCAAGCAAGTCCCCGGTCGCAGCGATCAATGGCTGCGCGGCCGTGAGACCGGTTGCGGCGACCGTCCCCGGGTTCATGAAATCGCCCAGGGCCAGGCTGCCACCGGCGGCCTTCAGACCGAGCCCGGCAAAGCTCTGAAACAGGATCGTGGCAAGGCTCGAAAAATTGCCGATGATGTAGGCGAACGTGCCGACATAAAGCACTTTCCTGACCAGCCGTTGCAGCACATCCTCGTCGGCACCCCAGGCCCAGAACAGCGCAGCGATCGTCACATCGATGACAATCAGCGTCGTCGAGAGAAAGCCGACTTCGCCGCCCAGCAGCCCAAAGCCCGAATCGATGTAGCCGCTGAAGACCGAGAGGAAGCTGTTGATGACGCTGGTGTCGTTCATGGCGTCGGCCCTTGCGCGCGATCCTCGCCGAAGAAATGCCGCCGCATGGCCTCC
>Ga0116227_10006198_pt1 | contig 24456 bp, 14 predicted proteins | sample S1TSphgellanicum_FD_89693 | JGI IMG/M metagenome (GOLD analysis project Ga0116227, IMG submission 89693) | Host-associated microbial communities from peat moss isolated from Minnesota, USA - S1T2_Fb - Sphagnum magellanicum MG | ecosystem: Host-associated > Plants > Peat moss > Unclassified... | reverse complement strand
TCTTGCATCCAAATCCAACCCACAAATGGGTTAGAATTCATTCTGCACCTTTTTGGTGTTGGGACAAGCCACGGGCTAACTTGGAGTCACTTGACTCACCAGGGCTCAGACTCGGGGGAAGCCACCACCTTCCCCCATATAGTATTCTCTGCAGCTTTCGGTTGCACCTACATCCAAATGGTTCTTTTTCCTGGGACTCCCAAGTGGAGTCTCAAAATTGTCCTGGTTTGGACTCCCGGGACTTTGGACGCTCATAATTCCTCGCCCCAAACTTGGATTGGGACGAGGTCTAAACCAAAGTTGTAGCTTTCCTCAAGAATTTTCTAACGGTGTGTCACACTCCACCTGCACGCATCGGAATCGGGTCGATTCTTGACTTTTAGTGGTTGGGAGTCAAACTGCTAGTTTGACTCCTGGCCCTTCTTTTTGCCATAACTTGGGCTACAAATGTCCAAATGGCTCATGCGAGGCCATTTTAGACATTTACACTTTGAGACCTTTTCAACGATATAAAAAACGCCCTAATGCGAGGTGTTTGGACCCCTGCAATCACGCTCTGAGTTTTCGGGAGTCCTGAAGGACTCCCAAGTCCCATTTTCGGGAGTGTGAGTGGCGACCTCACAACTCCCTCAAAGTGGGGTTGCGACATTCAAATCCTTAGACAATTCATTTGAAAATAAGTGATACATGTTTTAAAACCTTTCCTTTCGTTTTTTATTTTTTTCAAGTTCACATATGTTGTCTTTGATGTTAGACATTCATTACAAGGTGTTAGGGTTAATCATTCAATATGTTGGTAAAGGAGTAAGCTCTTCATATTGCAAATGACTATGACAAACATGTATTATTCCATTACACCAAAAATGCCATTTTATAACTAATCCTATACGATTAGAAGTGGATAAACAACTAAAAATGCCATAATGAACAAGTTTGAATCAACTACAAATGGCATAAACAATTAGTATAATTGATAAGGACTAGTCATAGAATAACATTTCTAGCATAATGTTCCCACTCCTTGTTTCCACATACAAGGTTTTGAACCCAACTAACCCAAGTGGAAGAACTTTTAGTTTTATATTGTAAAATTCCCAATGTACGAGTTTGTATGATGTGAACATGACATTATCAATGGTGAGAAATAATTAACCCATTAAATGATTATGAAAGTTATTGAAAAGGAATGCAAATCCAATGACATGATGAAAAACTCATGAAATGAATTTTTCTAATGTTGGATTTATAGCTCAATAAGTTTTGGGCATTATTGGCTCTCAAATTGAAGCATACAAAGTTTTCAATATTGTAGGTATTCACACAAACCTATAGCACTCTTGGTTGGGCATGAGAAATTTTGAAATGCTTATAGACACATACATAAATCGGTCTAATCATGTGCAAGTTGGTGTTTTTCGTCCATGGAAAAATTCATGGATATGGAAGAAAAGCTAATGGATGAGAATGAAAAAGTAATTACACCACGTGGGCTTTTGGAGGTCCAAAATAATGATAATAGGTTTTAGGTTGTTGCTTTATGGCCCTAACCCTAGGAATTGATATGTTGTGACCTAAAAATTTATTAGGTTTCAAGTTTATTGTTTTAAAAAGTGTTTTGCCACTTTGAATTTGAGGTCAATTTGGGGATAATTTTGGGTGTGGTAGATTTGGGAAGGTGTTTTGAAAACATATTTGGGGCTCATCTTGGGTGGGGTAGATTTGGGGGGTGTTTTGGGAGCAAATTTGGGGATGTTTTTGGGAAGGTGAATTTGGGTTGAATTCAAGGGTGATGAATTACAAGAAGATACATTTCAAGGTTGTCATATACAAAATGTATGAAACATGAACACTTGAAACCAATTGGCGTAAGGAAAAAAAAAGATTATGACCCATTAAAAAATAAAAAAGTGTCTTGTAGCTAAAACTTTTAATTTAAAAATAAGTGAACTAATTTGTAGTTTGTTTCACTTTGAGTATGTCAAAGCTTTGTATAATTTGTTTTTATTTTGAAACTACAAATTGATTTTTTTGCAGTTTCGTTAAAACAAATTGGATTTTGGAACTTAATTGGAAACTTACCCTAACCTACCTTAGAATTGGCAACTAAAAAAATCAAAAAGTTTGAAATTGAAACCACCTTTACATTGGAAAAATCAAAATCGAAATTGAATTTCATTTTAAAAAAAAAACCAATTTCGAAACTAAAACCAATCTAATGAAAATTTCTAAAATTGGAATGGGTGGTTTTTTTAAAAAAATAAAAAGCACACAAGATTGGTCCTTATTAGGCTGATATTGATACAAGTTTGGTTTTGTTTCAAGTTATACCTTGTTTTGATTTTGGTTCTAAAATTTTAAAATTTTTTTATAATGAAACTTCAAATATATAGATTAATTCTTTGGATTGATTTTTTAAATTCTAATCATTTTCACAAAAAAATTAAAATTAGTTTGATTCAAAACAAGGTTCAATTCCACTTCAATTACACACAATTAAACCAAACAAAAAACCTTATTAATGCACACATTAGCCCAATTTTGCACGCACTCCAAAATAAAAATGATGTAATATTTATTACTTAAAACCAATCAAATGCAATAACTTGTTTAAAATGTACAACCAAGTTCATACTTCTTTTTAATAAAATTATATTTAGATAATTAAATAATCTAAATATGTTAAAAACGAGAACATCCTTGGTTTAGGTTTAATTCAATTGGTTTTCTAGTTAAGTTCCAATGTTAGTTCCAAGAAAACTTGGAATTTGGAAAGCCTAGAATTTAATTTAAACTTGCTGAAATCCAAGAATCTACCAACATTTGTCTTTACAATAGTAGATTCAAATTATGTGTGTTTTGGCCTTGCCTACCAAGGCAAGGGTAAGGTAAACATGCTCCCCATTGAATAGAACAAATCATTTTGACATTTGTGAATGGCCATGAATGAAGCTACTATCATTTAAATTGTTTTTATGATCGAACGCTTGGTATTAAAAAAAATTGTTCGTTTATTTTTAGTCATTCACATGGAATATTGATTTAATGTGTAGTTTTGGGGGCAAGAGTGGTTGATATCTGAAAGAAAATGAACGTCATTATGTGTATGATATGTTTGGTCATGGGAAAGTAATAGCACAACCTCAAGCACTAAACTAAAAATCTTTTGGTTGTGTAAAGATTTCTTCCCTTTTGGCAAACTATTTGGAACTGTTGTGGATCAGACTTGGAGAAAAAACAATGATTACATGAAGTTTAACAATATGTAAACCCTAAATCTTAAAGTTAAAAAAAAAAACCTAGGGGGAAATAACATCATACATGATGATCCTAGGAGGGAAGGAGTTCAATGTAACAACTAGTTTTACAAAATATTCTACAACTTGAGATGGTGACAAATTACGTTAGTTAAACCTTTATGGTATGCCTTGCAAATGGACAAAGGCAAGAAGATGTGAATTATAACTTTAGACACACAAACACTTTACCAATATGTTCACAAAGCCAATGTGCCTACATAAATTGCTCATAGATTTGTATCTTAACATGCCATCAAGGAAGAATATGGGACTTGCACAATTCTACGGGTTTGTTAGAACTACCACTACTTCTACATCTAGGCCAAGAAGGAGATATATCTTGAGCTTTGGGATTCATGAGTTTTTTCATTTAATAAAAAACACAAATTCAAAACTGATGGAGAAAAAAACTCTTTACACTACCAACAACAAAAATGTGGATGCACACGTTAATGAACATGGTTGTTTGGCACCTTCTTTTTAAAAGAAGTTCATCTTGTTTTATATGCACATTTTGCTCCACAACTAGAGATTCATGAGCTTTCAAAGCAAATGGCTATATGTGTTTGATGGCATGCAAATCAACATTAAAGTTTTTAGTTAGTTTTTTCCTACTTTCTATTAAAAACCTAAACATCTATCTCCTGATTGGATTGTAAAAAATCAAAAGAACTAGCTTTAGAAAAAAATTAGCTTTGGAAGGTCACAACACAACTCAAGTTTTTTTTTCCATGAGAGACGAATACAAAAGTAAATTGTATGTCTATGCAATAATGTTGTTCCAAATTGCTTTTGAAAAAAAACAGTTGAAATGCATGCATAGTCTACATAAGAGTTTAGACATAACCAACACCTATCTCACAACAAGCAGATGAACATTCTAGTAAACCAACAACCAACAAAAACATTTTCATGTCAAAAATTTGTTCACAAAAACCAAAGGGTGCAAATGGGGTAATATGAGCCACACGCACTTGCACAAGGGACTAGTTTTGGAAGAATATTTTTAAAAAATTCTTCAAAAAACTCCTCAAAAATTTTAAATTTTTCTCTATGTTATTATGTCAAGGTTTATGTAAAAAATTTCAAAATATATGTACTTTTCATATTTTTTGAAGTCTATTTATAAATCATTTTAATGCTAAAAAACATGTGTTACAATGTTTAATGAATGCTTTTGAAAGCTTTTTATTCATTAGATATTTTTCAAATTAGTTCACATGTTCCAATGATATATTATGAACCTTACTATATAAAAAAAATTATATTTTCAACACCAAATTAATTTTTTTTTTTAAACATGAAAAATTAAGCACTGGTTACATTTGTTACAATATGTGTTAATGCGATTACACCCCAAAAATGTAATTGATTAGTATCTTGTTTGGCCATCTCCTTTAATGATTATTTTTTTGAAGCTTGCTTCTTTAACAATAATCGAAAACACATGTTCTTATATATTAATGAGAAGACCCAAAAAACAAGTTAGGCATATTTTTCATCCAACAATAATCAGTGACAATCTTTCACTTGGACCGATTATGACTACAACTACTACCCATTGATTTCATCAACTTTCTACAAAGGATAATAGCTACTGTAAATACTAGCGATGGTGAGGAGGGAGGAGGTTCAGAAATTTTTGCCCATTGATATAGAGGAACAACGCCCACAATTTTTGAGAAGTATTTGAGAATTTGTTGGTGAACGGAGTGCATTCACCCAATCACCATAGATTTAGAAGCAAGCCCTAAACAAAATTTAATCTGCACCCTTTGTTTAAAACTGAATGGTAATTTTGAGGATATTGACTAGTGCATTCTTCATTCATCTCAGCAATGGAGGTAGGTAGTGTTTGGTAGTCAGAGTATTACTATTTGTCGATAGGTGACAAGCAAACTCCCCACGGGCTGCCATGTGTTTGTTGATAGGTGGCAAACGAACTCCCCATGGGCTGCCATGTGTCTGATGTAAGTTCTCTTTATCACCCCGACTTTGTGTGCGCATTCTAATGATCTACATTTCATCTTCAGACCCCAAATACAAAAGAAGTATATTGAACAAGAGCTCCATGACTGAGACACTAAATGTTCAGCCATCAACCAGTTTACTCTATTGTGTTTAGATTCATTACATACTATAGTAGCTTAAGGGATTTTGGCCCTTAGGTAATAGGTCTATTTTGATATGAGGATTTTTGAAAGATGATATTTTGGCTTGTGTTGAAACTTGAGATTAGTTATAGTGGTGTAATATCTTGAAGGACCTCCTCCTTTCTTTAGTTGATATGCTTCATGTGACTGGTGTAGGTTTCGGTACTTAATGGTTCCATTACCTCCTTGTGGCCTTTTGGGCTGTTTGCTTGCTGGACTTTGGTCCTTGCCCATTGTTTCTTTTTCTCTCCCTTTCTTGGGTGTATTTTTCTTATGCAAGTTTGGCAGGGTTTCATCATTTTGGTTTCTTTTAGAGGATTTTTTTGAAAATTATATTTTTGCATGGTGAAATAGGTATTTGGGTTTTTGTAATTCTTCTTTTGCCTTAAGATACTTTTTAATGTAAAATGGCAAGGCCACATTGGGGACAAGTCACATTGGGGACCATCTCATGCTACCACCACCCTTGTTGCCAAGCCCTCAGAAAACACTATCCACTCCCCTTAAAATCCTTATTTCATTAAAACCCTGGCCCTAGGGCTTTATCAAAATTTTGGAACACCCTCATCTCTCGTCTTTAGGCCCCATATTTTAATAAAGCCCTGGTCCTTGGGACATGTAATAACCTCATGGGTTAAATGCCGAGTCCAACCATGGGTACCGTTGCAAAATACAAAAAAAAAAAAAAGTTTCTCGCTATACATGTGCAGACTTCAGTTATTACATTGGGCAATGCCATGGCAGTATGGCATTACCCAGCCATTATCCTACATATATCGTACTTCCTTTGCCATTTTGGCATAAATTAAAATTTTTTTTTGTTTCGTTGAACTTTAAAAAAAATTGCATTATTTATGTCGAAATTTTAATAAATTAAAAAATTTCACTGTAAATTATCCATTATTGGTGATGAAATTTTAATAAATCTAAAAGTTCAATCTGTCAGGTTTTGAACCCCAAACCTTCTGCCATAGTGATCTTTAAGTAAGGCGGTGGGGACACTAGACTGTTCCCTAGCAAAGACAAGACCCTTTTGTATTATTTTGTATAACTATTACCTCCTGAAAATTTCAGAATTAGAAAATCAGGTGCCAAAGTTAAGATTTCAAATTTAATTAATTATTTGACAGTTTGTTGCCAAAATGGTACGAGTACTATGGTATATAACTTGAGAATGTAAACCCCCCTCCTCCCTCCCTCCCTCCCTTTCTTTCGAGTTGAACTGGACCCAGACTTGGATGAAAAGAAAGAAAAGAATTTGATAATTGGATGTGTTATTTTGGTTTTTGTTTTGCAATGGATTTCTTCCATTTATTCCAAAAAAAAGACAAAAAATAAGGAAAAAAATAGTGATGGGCCAATCAAAGTGGCTACTAATGATTTTCCCGGAACACGCTTCCTTGACTTTGGACTCGACTTTGGGCTTTTTTGATTAGTCAATAGGCTCTTCCTCCAATCACAGATTGGAACAAGTTTGGAATCCCAAATTATTGTCTTTTACTTCAAATTAGGATACGTTATCTCTATCTTTAAGGGTGTAGGTAGGCCAGTGTTTTATTTGGCAATTTTATCTTATAGCCAAAGTGAAGATAATCCAAAGAAAGATTTAGCCAAATTTGACTACAAGCTAAATATGATATTTAAAAAAAAATATACTTCTATATTTTTGGCTATCTTACTTGAACCATGTATAGAAATCTGTCGATTTTTCTTGAATTTTATTCGAATTATGGCTATTGAAAATCTAAAAAAGCACTCGATTTTAGCACTTTTTAGAGTTTTTAAAATAACTTTTTGGCTATATATAGTCAGCAAAAAAAGATAGTGGGAACTACTTACTACGTACTATTGCCCATTTTACCCTTGGTTATAATACGTCCCGTCTCACCTGCCACAAGTTACTTTTTACCAGAAAGTAGAAGTAGGTACTGTAAACAGGTAGGTATGTACCTAGATTGCTACATTCTCAGCGGTGGTTTAGCCTAGGTAGCCTAAGATTGGTGCCTACTTTTAGGCCTTCCTTCCTATGATCACCGCCTTTTACGGTATCTAGTAAGTTTTACTACTTTATTTTACTTTGTTAACTACTTCTGCTTTTCGAGTGCCTCTTCTATTCTTGTCGGTGCATCTAGGCCGTTAGAGGCGGTTATGGTTTCATCTCAGCCCTGAGATTTGATCAGTTACGTACTCGTGACCCGGGGTTCCTGGTTACTTGGTTACTGCCCACCGCCGTGCCGCCGCCTGAGCCCACTTAACAACGCCCTTTACGTTTCGGGTTTCGCCAAGAACCAAGACTTATGGAGTTTCGCCAAACCGGTCTTTCGTTGGAGACTTACGTTGGGCCTAAGGTGGGCTAAACTCGAAGACTTTGGCGATAAACATTGGACGACCGGGTCGCCCGGCGCAATAACAAAGGGGACCCGGCGACACGTTTTTCTCTCTCCCCGTCCCAGTGTTCGTTTTTTTGGGGGAATTTTTGTTTGTAGCCAAAGTGGCGATCATCCATTGGAAGATGTAGGAAATGTGGCGATTATCTCTAGGAAAATTTAGCCAAATTTAGCTATAAATCAGAAATAAAGTGAAAATATTTAGTCATCCTTCCATATTTTTGGCTATAAAATGCAAAGCAAGTATATGAATCTGGTGAATTTTTATCTTTCTTTTCCCCTCCTCACTTCTGGCGACTAAAAACCTCCAAAATCAGTTCTTTTTAGAAATTTTAATTTTGAGTTTCTCTTTTTGGCGAGATTTCGCCAGGAAAAAAACCACTGCCCAGACCACTTGCCCGCCCGCCCGGGCAATCCGCAGCATACCTTGTGTTGTCGAGCAGTGCGCATTCTTGCCTCTGAAGATCGTCTCCGTTCCTTCGGCACAAAGGTTTGCGACGAAATCTTTTGCTCCAGCTCCCGATTCGCACACCGATGCGATGAGAAGACATCTCTCGGAGAAATCCACAACTTTCTTTTTCCGCTTTTACGTTGTGATTTTTGGTTGCCGGAGCTAATGTTTTCAAGCTTTTGAGCTCTGGTGTCACGCCCGAATTTTGCACTTGCTTCCCCAGTCTCCTTGCACTTGGTATCTGCGGAAAAAAATGTTTCCAGAGAGAAACTTGTTGCGAGCTTAGAAATTTTTTCCCGGAGTGGTGCTAATTTTTCTATCTGAGATGGAGGAGAAGATGGGTTTTTCTCCGAGTACTACGGCACCCAGAAGAGTGGCATTCTCAGAAAAGTACTCTTACCATCGGATTCCATCAGCAGACTCGGCTCGCCTCTTGTTCACACACCATGAAGGCATTGACAGGAGCAGCAGCAGCAGTACAATTGAGAGAAATCGTCTGTGGACACAACAAGAAGAGCCTGACCTTGAGAAGAATCATGAGTACGCCAAGAAGAAGAGTAGGTCGTTTCCCTGCCACAACCCGGATAGGAGGAATTTTGACTCGGGGGGAGATTCTTTTGGTGGAAGAAAGGACGGTGATAGCAGCCGCAGATCCTCTTCTTGGAGCTCTTGGGAAAGTTTGCACAACAGGGTCAAGGAGAATATCCAGAACTCTTGGCACTTGGGTTTCTTGTGGCCGGATGAGGAAGATGGGCTTGAATTCTTAGAGCAAGACAGAAAGTCTACTTGCAGTGAGCATGATGATGATGATGAAGATCACGACCTAATCCATTCCCAACAAAAACAGGAACAACAACAGCAACATGAGGAGATGGATTCTTTGCTACAGAATTCTTCAACAAAGTTTGGCGGTTTTGCATCTCCGAATTATGGAACTTGGCTTTCAAGCACAGCAACAGATCAGCAGTTCAACATGCGAGGTGGTACACCGAGATTTGCACTTGGGTCGTTGCAAGCAGATCACTCACACACTCCCGAAGAACACGAGAGTTCTCCTTCTGTTTTCTCAAACATCTTGGACAAGACTCCTGGCGTTATGAAGCATTCCCAATCAGTACCAAGCTTCGTCGTCGCTGATGAAGAGGACGACGACAACACTACTGCGACCCAAGAAACAAACGGAACAAGAACAACGCCCTCGGATGATGATTTCGACCTAAGAATCCATGTACCGGGGAGAAGTGGCTGGGACGATACCGAAATCGACAAACTGCCATCATCTCTCCAGTACCCATCATCAACAAGAGCCTTTCCTTCCACGCCGAAGAGTGCGAAGATCTCAGCACTCACCCCAACAAAGAGCATGCCAGCAGCAATGCACAGGGTGAAGGTGGTGAAGAAGAAGAATAAATGCTTGCATCGCTGCAATACAGCTCCAGCAATGTCAGCTCCAGCAACGGCAGCAGCAACAGCCAAGAATGCGGATGACAACAACAACAACAGCGATGTGGTGAAGCGACCGCACTTGTCTAAGAGTGGGTCCATCGTGTTGCAAGCAGGGTTAGGGTTGATGGTCTACTTGGCAGTGGGAGTGTTGATCTACACTTGGAAGAGGAAAGAATTCTCAGGTTTGGAAACCGTCTCATATGTGGATGCTTTGTATTTCTGCATCGTGACTATGTGCACCATTGGATATGGAGACATCACGCCAACCACAACATCTGCCAAGCTCTTCGCATGCGGGTTTGTGCTCATAGGGTTTGGGTTCATTGACGCATTGCTGAGCGGCATGGTGAACTATGTGCTTGACAAGCAGGAGCATCTGCTGCTGAGTGCGGTGGAAGGAAGCCACTATCAGGTGGCAAGGAAATACTTCATGAATCCGAATCATGGCAACCGAATGCGTATCCGTATGAAAGTGGCACTTGCTGCAGGGGTTCCAGTCTTGTGCATCATCGTTGGAACAATTGTGATGATGCGGATGGAGAAATTGTCGTGGATTGATGCTCTCTATTGCACCACCATGTCTATCACCACTGTTGGATATGGAGATCATACTTTCAAGAGCTTCACAGGTCGTCTGTTTGCCGCTGTTTGGTTGCTGTTCAGCACATTGGCAGTCGCTCGTTGCTTTCTGTATTTGACTGAAGCTCGACTCGAAAAACGCCATCGTGCAATCGCTAAATGGGTTCTTCGTCGCCAATTCTCTGTGGGTGATTTGATCAAGGCAGATCTCGATCATGATGGCTGCATCAGGTACCTAAATCCCCCTTTCTTTCCACACACACTCTTGATGAATTCTGTTCTGTTCAAACTTTATGCATCTGGGTGGGCTGCTGGTGGCTTCTATAATTTTCATAAGCAGTTGAACCTTCAGTTTCATCCCCATGCCAATTGGATAAAAATTGGCATTTCTCTAGCAGAAGGCAATATGAAAAATGCTACATGTAGGGTTCTTGTGGGCTACTGAGCTTTGCACTTGGTAATCATCCTTTCCAGCTGAATTGTGCACTTGGAGCATTAGGATCTTGTGTTTTAGGGCTTATGGTCGCTCAGAGGCTTGTGGTGCAAGAGGGCTGCTGAGCTTTGCACTTGGTAATCCTTGTTTCGAGCTGAATTGGGTGCTCAGAACAGTAGGATCTTGATGTGTTTTAGGGTTCATGGTCTCAGAGGCTTGTGGTGCTAGAGGGTTGCTGAGCTCTGCACTTGGTAATCCTCCTTTCCAGCTGAATTGGGTGCCCAGAACAGTAGGATCTTGATGTGTTTTAGGGTTCATAGTCTCAGAGGCTTGTGGTGCTAGAGGGTTGCTGAGCTTTGCACTTGGCAATCCTCCTTTCCATCTGAATCAGGCACTCAGAACCTTTAGCGCTACAATATCGAGACTTCGCTGGGAGTACTGAATCAAGGTTCTGCAGTTTTTTTAATTATGGGAATTAACAAGGAAATGATTGTAGAGGTAATGGTCTAACGTGCTCTGTGATTGCCATGGCTTGTGGGGGGGTTGGCAGCAAGGCAGAGTATGTTGTCTACAAACTGAAAGAAATGGGTAATGTTCACGATGAGCAAATCCATGATATCTGTCTTCAATTTGACCAACTTGACACCAATAACACGGGTAAAATCACATTGGCACGTCTACAAGATGGTAACTAACTTGTGAATGATTGCTATTCAATTGTAATAGTAACATGATCATTATCGAATCTCACCCTCATTAGCATCCATGGAAGGAAGGGATTCGACTGTAGAATGCAAACATTTCTTGAATGATATTATCATTCACACTCCCTTGCTCCCAGAAGAAAGTGGGTGTGGTGGGGTGTTTTGTTTGGGGTGTAACTAGGAGTAATTGAGGTCCATGGATCTAGCCATTCAATTGTACAATGACATAATTAGGGGATGAATTTGGGTGAATGTTTAACACCCTTGTTAGGTGTGAGAAATGACTTTCAATTTTAGAGAAACGATTGAATTGATTAGAAAATTGGCTACAATTTTACCAATACATAAAATGGATTGGCTGGTGATGGCAGCAGTTGTTGATGTTGCCATCCTAGTGAGCATGGAATGCAGTTCTTCGTGAAAACACCCGTCTCAATTGATGTTGTCAAAATGTGCCATTTGGATTGGAGTCATAGTCTCGAGCATTTGAGAAAGGTTATTAACATGGGTTTTTTTTACTGGCCATAAGCAGGGCAGCTACACCTCATAGCATGGGTGTTCATATTGACCTCCCAAAATGGGTAGGTAGCAACTTAGCAACCTCTATTATGTAAGACACTCTTGAGATTTGTGTTGGATTTTAGTTTATGAGTAGTGTTATGGGAATTGTGGAACAAAATAACTACAAATTTTTTGGTTTTGAACCAAAATTTGATGACCACTCAACACTATAAAAAATCAATGTTGGGCAAATATCACGATTTGTCTTGGTTATTTGGTAGTTGTCAACCACATTAACATATATCAACCAAGTGGTCCTTAAACTTGAGATAACCTAAAACACTAGCACCGGAGAATATAAACACATCTATGGAATAGCAAAAAGGTCAAGCTTATGCTAAAGGCTTAGCCCATTCATGTTTGTCCAATAGGAATTTAATATCTCCAATACATCTAGAAAATTTTGAATATTTATAAGAAATATTTTTTAAAGCCAATAAAAAATGTTGGGCGAATCAAGATTTACTTGCATTTAAATATGGTTGTTAAAACACATGAAGCTGACGAATTGCCCCCAGGTCCAATCGTCTATGCATATCTAGCCCTAGGTCCATGGATAATTTTTTATGTTGTATTTTTAGTGGTTCAATGTAAAAGGCATGGGGCCCAAGTTCAAGAGGCCTACCCGGGCTTGTTTTGGATCCCTAAAAAGCCCGAGCCCAATGTAAAAAGCCCAGGACCTTCGGTATACCAAAAGGTCATACTTTCCTCATGTCCTTGCCTTAGGGAATATTCCATTAGCCCGTGGTGGATTCCCTTAACATGGGATAGATTCTCTTTCTTTTTCCCTGAATTCAAAGCCCATAGCACGAATGAGATTTTTGATTCCAAACAAGAGTTTGTTTAAGTCTAAGCACAAGGTTTGGAGCCCCAAAAATTCCATTCAAAGCCCATAGCACGAATGAGGTTTTTGATTCCAAACAAGAGGTTGGTTAGTCTAAGCACAAGGTTTGGACCCCCAAAAATTCCACACATGCATGCTCTTGATGGGTCTGAAGAGGATAAACATGAGGATTAAATAAATAAAAATTCAAACGAGCATTATGTGTAGGGTAGGGTTAGGCCCTTTGGGTGCAGTTTGCATGGACCTTACCCATTCAAAAGCACAAGGTGAATGTTATCTTAACCCTAAACATGGAGAGATTAGGGGTCGAAAGCCGTGCGGTGCACCTCGTAGATGGAAGGTGATTCCTTTAAAAGATGAAAATGGCCAACTAAAGTCATTTATGCCAAGGAATGCACCTTAGGAGGGTGTATTCCCTACTACAAAGTTTGCCTTCATCCCACTCAATCATGTCTACATACATGGACATGTGCGGGTACCCTTGATGTGCACCACTCAATGAATGGGTGATGTGATAAAGGCTTCAAGGACAATAAAATGGTGTAAAGTACTACATGCTGAAAAAATCATTAAATATTTAGGTTTCTAGTGCCACCATGGGTTTCTAGTGCCTACTTTCAAATGGAAAGAATTGGTTAGAGAAGGATCATGGGTACACATGGATTCGTGTTGGGAAAAACTCCAAAGAGATGAATTTCCTTGTAGAGCAATTCCGTGCTCATCAAGGTGTGTCTAAGGTTCCGATTCCTTGTATCCCCCATAATAAGAAAGAGAGGAAAGCCTACATGTTCCAAGTGCCAACCATTCAAATGGCTTTTTCATAAGCTCGTGGACCCCAAGACCCCTTTGAACTCTAGTTCAAGCAAGCATGCTTGAGATTTGAGTGGCTCATTTTGTCCTTATATTGGAGGTACTACCTCCCTTTGAAAGTGGGTCTCTATTGGACCACACTTAACGGTTATCCTCACAATTCCACTTGCAAAGTGGTCCCAATTTACACTAGCTATGTGAAACTCTTCCCATGTAGCCAAAGATGATACATGACATGGTGATGATGTCTTACTAACTTGAAAGACATTAACATTGTCACATCACCATTTGACATGTATTGTTTGATAGATGCACATGTGTTAAGTTGAGAATGCATGCTACATGTAATGGCTTAATATTCCAAAAATTTCAAATATGCACATATTGGCTTCATTTGAAGCTTTTTTCATTCCTTGCCAAAATACAATGTTATCATTGTCCTTATTGTAAATCTCTTTTCAATGTGGATGTACTAACATATTCATACAGATCCATGAAGACATAATGATGTCAATGCATTGAAAATGATATATTTTTGTACATTCAATTCATCAATTTTGTAAAATTTTAAAGGTTTACAAAACTTAGTCATATTTTATTCAATTTGCACATAATTTTAGCATGCTAATATTTGGCTGTGCCATGTTAAAAAGGGTAATAAATGGTTATCATGATTACTCTTGTGCCAACAATGATAACTCTTTGGAGGAATTATGCCACTTAAAAAATAAAATAGGGCCTTTTCTCATTCATTTACAACATTAAGAGCTTGCAAAATTTGTTTCTAATTATTTTTTAAAACCATAATTTGAAACAAAATTGGCAAAATATGTGGCATTTTGGGGCACTTTTCTCATTTATTAATGTGTGGGGTGACATTAAATTACCTTGTTAGCCAAAAATTCTTCGAAAATAAATCCAAATGTATGAAAATATTTGTCATTATTATTGAGTTTTAATAATCACAAGTTACTTTGATGTACATGTCACTATGAAAATAAGATTCAAGTTCTGAACAAATCATGTTCATGGTAGGAGCTCAATAGCTAACGAACTTAGGCTGAAATGGAAAATGGTAAAGTTCCAACAAATAGCATGTGATGTTAACTCAATGTATACTCTCAATGTTTTCAAAAGTGCTTACATTGGAAAGGGGACACCTTTTTCTTCCCTTTGGTGTTTTAGGGTTTAAAGGTACTATATTGAAGTTTGTGTTGAATGCCTTTTTATATTATTATTACTACTTATGTGGGCAAGAAATTCACAAAATATGTTTGGCAAGATTTTGATTGGAAAACATGGCCATGGTGAAAACATGGTCACAATGACTTTAGAAATATTTTTAATGGCATATTAAATTCCATCCATAACATGAACCTTGAAATAAAGCATCTTAAAATTTTACCCTTAGAATATGAACCTAAAATTTAAATCACTTTTAAAAATCCACCTATGTAGAAGACTATGAAGCTAGCTAAAATTGAAATAAAAACACCAAATTTCATTGTCTGATTTTAGCATGATTTAAATATGCTAGAATCTAATCACATGGAACCCAATTGGAATGTGAGAATAGACACCCAAAACTTTGTTTTTCCGCCTAGAATTTTGAGTATCAAAATCCGGAACTTAATTACATTCATTCCACCTAGAATGTGAGGATAAAAACCTGGAATTTAATTACATTCATTTTCAACTAGAATTCAAGATCACTTACTCAGGAGTAGTGGGGTTTTTTAAAAATAAAAATATTAATTAATTAACTTTTGTGGTTTAATGACATTGGCAACCATCCATAGGAGGATTTAGCCAGATTTGGCTACAGGTCAGGTAACAGAGGAAAAACAATTTGTCACAGCCCATAAAAAATTCGCAATGATTTTTATTTTTATTTTTATTGCATTTTGGCGAAATTTCGCTGAAGAAAAAAAAACCTCCAGCTCAGGAAATCAAATTTTATGAATTAATTAAATCTAGAAACGTGCCAAATTATTTTAACTGAGTTGAGGAAAGGCCCCAAATCCTACAATTCTATTGGTCCCCCATCCTGGAAAAAGAAAAAAAAGAGAAAAAAAGAGAAAAAAAGAAAAAAAAGGAGAATATTATCTAAACGAGCAGAGTTGTCCAACTCTGTCTTCCTTCGTATTGATTGGATGTGCCAATTCTCTACACCAATGAAAAATCTCCACGTAAGTATTGACTCGGCCGATTGGCCCAACCGGCCGCGCGCGGGCGGTTGAGAGGCCATACCGCACCCGCGTGCACGCGGACACATTCACACTGCACGGGGGTGCCACAGCTGCCGCCCTCGCGAGCTCCCGCGCAGCAACGCTTCTTTCCTCAGGAATCCATCCGGGCCTTTTGCTTCCAGTTTTCGCAAAATCGCGTGCGCGTGCTCGAGCTCGATGATCACTCGGTGATTAGATGATGATGCTGCTGCTGCTTCTGCTCCTTCTTTAGTACCTGGATATGTGTAAACTTCTACTGTGTGATTGTTCTGTTGTAGAATTGAAATTAGCAGCGACGTCTTGTTGTTTCTCGACAGCTCCATTAATCCTAGTCCAGCAGGTTTTAGCGCCTCTACTTCCTTCTCATATCTGCAAACTTTTTTGTTTTGTGATCTCGAGCAAGATCTGGGAATATTTCCACCAGAAATTTCGTTCAAGCTCTTGCGTCAACAGCTCTTGAGGGAGAATATCGTCGAGAGCCGCCCGGCTTTATATTGTTTCAGGTATGGAGCTCATCTCGAGTTGCTCTTGGAGTATAGCAGCTGGGGTACCTATGGGGTTTTGGAGTATGATCTATGTTGTTCTAGATAGTGCAGATGATCTAGTGTTGGAAGATCAAGGTCGGGTAGAGAGACCTTAAGCTGGTTGGGGATCTCGCGGAATTGTGGCCACCCATGAGCGCGGTGCGTGAGTCTAGACGTCGACGTGAAGAGCGCAGCTTCTTGTGACGAGACTAGATCATATAATCTGCTGGTTGGGATCGAGGACTCCAGAGAGGGAGCTCAGCTCTCATGGAGTACGCCTACGACCTAAGTTTTCTGCAGGTTCCATGATCATGCGAGAAGAAGCAAGCTGACTGGAGCAAACGGCGGGTACGGGACTAGAAATTTGGATTCTTTTACAACAGTCGTCGAGTCTGTGGCTAAACCAGGAGCTCTAGATACGCAGCAGCTACTGTGCTTAGATTCCGTGGCAGGCAAAAAGCCAGACTGGGTTTTGTCTGCTATCGTCTGTACTGTAGCGTTGTGGTTGTTGTCGTCCTCGTCGTCGTCTTCTTCCGGCGGCCAATAGCTGTTGGCTGGAAGAGCTCATGGGCCAATTGCAAGCGGTTACTGTAGTGTCGACCAGCTTGAATCTCCTGGCCCCCTCTCGCTAGACTTGCGTTGCAGCTGGTTTACGGATCGAGTAGAAACAGTCTGCCGCATGATCATCATGGCCGCAGTTGATCATGGGTACTGCAGATCTCAGCTTGAACTAATTTGGAGCACAAGTGCTGATGAAATTACATGGGTAAGTCGGTCACGGTTGCAATTGATTGTGGTGGTATTGCGATTCTTGTGAAATCCTCAGATATTGTTTCAACGTCCATCCGTATAACTGTGATCACTGCTGCTGCTACAGGTGTGACGCCAATCTTAGTGCCGTTGTCAGGAGATTTGCTTGGCACTGAATATTGAGCTTCCAAGGCTCAAGCTGATGCAGCCATCAAGGCAATCACTATGATCCATTGCATGCACACAAGTCTATGAATACCTACCCACTCACTCACGGGAGGGATCAGAATCCAGATCTTCTGCGCCATCATGTCGAGTCCAAGTCAACAAGGAATGTCGACCCAACCTTCAGTTGGACGCTTCAAACACAAGAGTAGTTCAACAGGAGGTGCTGCTTCAGGTGGTGCAGCAGCAGCAGCAGCAGGGAGCTGCTGCCAACTCTTACCCAAGAAACCAGCGATGAGCACAAATGCGGTGGGTTCCAAAGCTGAGATAAGCCAAAGTTCTGGCTCAGTCCAATCTCTAGCACCACAAAGCAATCATGGTGTTCTTCATGTCCAAGGAGGAGTTGCACAGTCGTTGAAGCCAAGTGACATTGTAGATCTAAGATCAAGTGGCAATACAAAAGACAAACAAAGGTATGTATCTATCACATGTGCACCGTGTAGTACAAACACCATTCCCACTCAGGCCCTATTGACACCTGGGCCATGATTCTTTCCCAGCTGCAATCTTTAACTCTAGGCACTCAAACTCTGAAGAAGCTCAGAATGAAGAAGCTTGAGAGCTCACTTGCAGTCTCCTTGAATCTTTGCAAACAAGAAACAAATTGACTAACTCAAAATTGCTGCAGACGAAATCATGTCAAGAGACCATGACACAATTATTCTTGGTAGCCCAGCTGGAGATACAATTCCTCTTGAACAGGAAAAATTGTCTCTCTTGTTGACAATCCAGATATTCTCTCCCTGAAATCCACTACATCCTGAGATTCAGTAGAATTCAGTAGAAATTAGCCTCAGAACTTGAAGAAACCATGATTGCAATTCTTTGGTAACTGGCCTGGAGACCCAATTCTTCTTCAAGAAAGAGTGCTATCTACTGTTGATAATCCAGATTCTCCCTGAAACCTGTTTCCTGAACTTCAGTTGAAGGTGTGAACGCAAAATTCAGTAGAAGGTGAATGCATGAATGAGTCAATAAAAAATAGCACATGAATCTGCATCCTGGGATGTGTCTATTTCTGATAAAGTTAGGTTTGAGAACTAATTAGGTCAGACAAATTTCTGGATGGGTTGCAACCGGAATTGGGTATTTGCAGCTTAATAATTGTAATCTTGACACTTAATTTGCAGCATTGAATTGAAGATCTAATCATCTAGCATGTACACCCCTAGGTATTGCAATCTTCAATGAATCAGAAGATACTCTTAATCAGAAGGTACTCATCTTTCACCTGCAACACTCACAGGAGGTCACCTCTAAAAGATGATCTATTAGGTTTTGAATTTTGAATTAAAAAAAACTATTTGACTCAGACCATTTTCTTGTGCAGATGAAACCTTTGTGGCACTGGAGTCAAATTGGAAATCTTTTCAATTTGTTCTGCAAGATTGAACTTGGACCATTGAACCAGCAAGCAAGCTGCATCAATCTTCACCACTGCATTACTTGTAATACAGATACAGGAAGGATGGATCTTCATGCTTATGGAAGGGTTGGAAGACACAAAACATGTAATATTCTCTACAAGTACTACATCTGTAAGTGCGAGATGTTTGGTATTGAATGCTTGCCAAGGAGATCACATGATGCAGCATGCGGGATAAATCCACTAGGTAAGGGTAAGAGTGTACTTACTCTTGTAAGTTGTCCTTGCACAAACTTGGCATGATTGATTAATCAACCAAATTTGATCAAAGTTTGACATGATTGAGTGATCAACCAAATTTGATCAAAGTTTGACATGATTGAGCAATCAACCAAATTTGATCAAAGTTTGAAATGATTGAGTGACCAACCAAATTGGATCAAAATTTGACATGATTGAGGGACTAACCAAATTTGATCAACCATGTTTCAATTTGATCAATTTTGTCAGTTTGACAAGCTTGATCAACTGACCAAATTGATCAAATTGAAACATGATTGATTGATCAATCAAATTGATCAAAGTTTCACAGGATTGGTCAATCAACCGAGGAATCATGCATGTGTTGCAATTGTAAACTAAAATTTGTGTGCTGGGGGAGATGTGCAGACCAATTGAACCAAGCCTGTGGAGACCTCAAGTGGGATGCCGGCACATATAGGTAGGTAGGTGCTTTGTGTACAATGCTAAACTGTACTGGTTTAGCTGGCTCCATTGCGAAGACATTTTCACAGATGCAGTCTTGGCAAAAAAATATAACAGTGGTACTTAAATCTCCACAAGTTTAGGTCAGGGGGGTTTTGTAAACTGGTAGATAAAAACCCTCCTGGCAGTCTACTTTACTTACTAGAGCCTGCCTGCCTGCCTGCCTGCCTGCCTTTGTACAAAAAACCATCTTGATGCTCAGCTACCCCAAGATTTGGAGAACTGTTAGACTAATTTGTAAGTCTGGTTTCTTGTTCATGATCTCAGATCAAGTTGGACCCATTGTAGGTATGGGATTGGAGAATGGCATGAAATTCTAGCTCTAGAGATCATACTACCAGTAAATTTAACTACCATTGTTGGTCTAGTATATTATATGCTCATGCTCAGTATCAACTATAGTAGTATCAGCACTGATATCAAAGAACCTACCAGGTTGGTAGTTGGTACATCCTGAGGCAATACTACCAGTCTTGTACCAGTACCAACCTAGTAAGGGAGCTGAGGTAATACCAGCCTTGTACCTGTTTATACCAGTTTCATTGCCAAGTAATATAACTGCCTGACACCAGCCAAAAAATCGGTATTGGACAGAGGACTCGACTGGTATGAAAGTTTAGAAAGGACTCAATACCAGGACCAGGCTGGTGTGAAAATTTCAAAAAGTACTCAATTGGAGTGATCATAAACTTACAGTTCCACTCAATGGAACTTCTTACCAAGGACTTGATGTACTTGGGGACGTCTTTGCAAATGTCCCTGTGCGTCCCATGAATTCTCAATATGTAGCAAACAACCCAACTTGTGCCCATTTGCATACCAAACCTTGCTTGCATTGAGGAGATGCAAATTAGGTTGAGATGTTTTTAATTGTTTTCTGAACCTAGAAAAGCCATCTTGCATGAACAGGACAGTCCCAAGGTTAATATCAGCAAAAGTGTACTCTATGGCGACAAAAGAACACCTAGAAAGTGCAACACCCATCGACCTCATCCAAATTGGGACATGTGATCAACCTAGTACACTCAATGTCAAACCATTGACACTAGTTGCTAGACTTCCAAAAAAGAAAATCAGCATTAGATATGGCTCCCACAATTGGCAGGACATACTTCCTGTATAAACCATCCCCTGGACCAAAATGCACCAAAAGAAAACTTAAATAAAAAGTCTCTCAAGCTATATGAAATAATAGGATGTTAGTTCCATGTTGTCAAAAAATTGATCCAATGTTTTAAAGACCTGTCCTTCTCTGCAATACTTAAAATAAGACAAAATGGGTTAGGTACATTTATAAGCTGCAACCCTGCAAACTATCGAGCACATCCACATGGTTTCATGTGTAATGTCACGAGGGCATCAGTAAGATGTCGAAATGGGCATCTTACGGCCTGGTCTTGCACATGTCTTGGACGTGTCCGATAACTTGTTAAATGGCATCGGACAATGTTAGTAGCATGGTGTGGGCAAGGAGTGGGTAGTGTACCAAGTAACGCCAATGTCAGGCAATGGTCACATTTTAAAGTAATGTTGCAAAGGTTTAAAGTTCCAGGGCTAACCACATTGTGTGTGGTGGTGGAGTGGTGACAACGTTTTGTCAACAGCACTTGTTGGTTGTAAGTGATATGTTGTTGGGAGACATCTGCAAGTTGTCAACCAGCATTGGCACATCCATTAGTTGGAGATGTCACCAAATGCATTGGGGATGAACCAGCATCATGTCATTGCCTTTTACTGTTGAGGTGTTGTAGTTGGCGCTACAACCTTGGTCTTGATGTTCTGAACTGTGAGCCACTTGAATTTATTTTTGTGGATGGTGCCTGTGTTACATGAAACATATGACTTTGTCACCAACAACTGGAGGACCTTGATGTCAGTGGGGCCAAATCCACCAACTTATCACAATTATTACACTGCTGTACACTTCTATGTGTATCCTTGAAGGGTACCTTGAATTGGCTAGTGAATCCAAGACAATATGCCTGAACAACACCAGTCACAAAACTTATCATATAATCTACCATTGCGATCTATAATGAAGTCACACACAATTTTAGGTTTAGGCAAACACAAACAAATGATTGAAATGAAAGGACAGAAATGAACTGCATCCATTCAATTTCATGTTATGCTGCTATAATGCTTTAAGACAGAGTTCAAACCATATGTTCCCTGCAACATCATTGATCAACTGTGCTAGGATCCCAATTGTCAGATAACCAATAGAAAGATCAGTATATTAATGATTTAGAAGCAATGCTATACCTTAATTGTCATCCTAGCAAAGACAGCCAGCAGCCCGGTAATGAAAATTCACCTTTCTCAACATCCCTTCTTCTTGAGTTTTTTGCAAGTCATTGGTAGGACTGCAAGCTTGTGCACCCTAGAACAGTGAGAAAATTTGCATCAATATCTTGAACAAAGTAGCACAGTGGCATCAAGTGCATCCCAATTAGGAAAAACCTTTCAGGCCCTCTATTTCTGTTCCCTGGAACACACTATAGACTCTTCATGTTTTGAATTCCACTTAGAGGTGGATAAGTCCATATACAACACACTTCAAAGGTGTAAGATGAAACTCACCAGTGTTGTCTTACAGTGAGACAGAAGTATTCATCCTCCATATTTGGACAGCACAACCATTACACAAAAGTGTGTACTTATGTTGACAACAACTATTGGAAGCAGTCAGCTGCTGTCCAGAATGCTCACTCTGTATTCACTGTTCACCAGCAATCTCCTCAGTAAAACAACACCTACTCTGGACTGGAAACCAACAGATGTATGACAATTGTCAAGCAAGTGAGCTGACACAGTATACTCAATCCATATTGATAGATTGATAGTGTGTCTACCTTTCAATTCATTGTCACAGATAGATTTTGAAAACTACATGAATGCCAACAAACAAAGGTCTTGCCCTAATGAACAAATTATGACACAAGGTGCTCTAAATTCAAAATTCAATGGTGGGTTTCAACATGATGGAACAAATCAATGCTCTAATCCTCACAAACTCATATCTTCCTTGTGTACTACATCTTTTGTCCGCTCAAAAAGGTGGAAATTGTTGGACTATCAATCTAATTGATGTGCACATTCTGCTTTTGTTTGTGGTTATCTGGAAGACTATTTGTGTACAAGCATTTATTTTCATTCTACATTTGTTCCCAACATGTTAGATTCAGGCTCTTGAACAAGATATCCGATCCAGAAATAACATCAAGCCCTTTGGGTAAAAGACGTCCAAATCGGAAAAATATATCTCTAAACATGTTGATTGAGATCAAGCCCAAAGTCATTTTGTACTTAAATGAATGGAAGAGACATACAAGATATGCCATCTAAAATACTTGAAGTAAAATGTGGCAAATGTGATGGATCAAGCTCACAAACTTCCCCATCTGAAGTGAATACATTCCAAAAATCTACCCCATTTGATGTCATTTTTGGAGAAAGGAGTGTGTTGGCCATTTAATGTGACGGCAAAGTGCCCACATATATCCACTGCGAGACAAAGAAATGAGGGAAGGACACAGATGATGCCAATAGAACAAAATTGTTAGCAAATTGTCACCAAATTGTGAACTTCACATTTTAGTCAACACACCACTCTACCTTCAAAAAAGTCAGTGAGCCCACTTGCCTCAATAGGAGGATACTGATGATGTCTGAAGAACAAGCCCTGTAGATGGGAGGCTGCTTGGATCAACAACACACCGACACTATATACACCAGTGAAGGACAAATGTCCATGCAATTAACTGCAGCAGCTGCACTTGCCCCCACTAGACAGCTGCTACAAATGCTTTCGAGGTGCTTGTCAACGCAGGCATGAGGTAAATCAAAGCCCCAAAACCCCTTGAAAACTAACAAGGATATTGGAGTCAGACTAGGGGGAAGACTGGGTTGCAGCATGAATGAGGATACCAATGACTTTTTATTAACTATTAATGATGATGTCGAAATAGAGTCTTTACAGTTGCTTTCACAAATTGCATCAATCTTCTTCTTCAAAGAGCATGTCTGGTAGGCTCCCATCAATTGGTTTAAAATGCACCAACCCTGCAGGACTATCAACTACATTGAAAAATGCCACCAGATGCAGAATTCAGTGTTGAACACTTCCTACCAAAACCTTTGACACCCCTGCAGGAGTGCCCTTGTTCCATGATCCACACTTCTGAAACAGCCTTCAGGTTGACCAAAGACCCTGAACAGCCTGCTTATCACTAAGCCATGCAAAGGGACATACCAACCAACAGTGGATAAGAGAGGTCACAGTGTTTGGTGATTAAATGAAATCTTCTACATAAACCACAGACGAAAATATTTCTGACTACTTGCCAGAAGTCATAAGTATAGAACAGTTTCAAAAAATACATACCACTTGGATTGGACTGCTCTGGATCTGGATTCCAGAGCACGGTGAAGTGATCCAATAATGGTGACTGGCATACACCAGATCTAGTTCTTATCCAAAATAATGTCTTTAGCACATCTCTACAGGTAAAATGACAGCTCCATTCAAGAACAACAATATGAGGTGAGGAATCTGAATGAGGGCGAGCACCAACCGAGCTGGGAAGATGAGAACAGGGAGGAGTGTGGGGACTTCAGAAATACCCGATCGTGCTTTTCCATCATCACCCCCTGCTTTTCAACTCAGCTAATCTGCGACTCAAATCGTCTTCAGAAACAGTGGAGGCAGTCTCACTCACTGGCACATGAGAGGCTGCTTGTGGAAGTCCAACGGAAACCTCCAAACCATAGTCATCTGCCACCTGGTGCATAAGGGAATTGACTTCATCCTCTGGAGTTGAAAGGCTGGTGCTGCCAGCCATGGCTGTTTCAACGAACTCTGATTGCACCTCCATGTTAACAAATGTCTTCTCAAATTGGTCCATGGTTTGCGAGATCTTTTGCATGTTTCC